>Ga0366754_1042_pt1 | contig 21870 bp, 20 predicted proteins | sample BONcelHN113001E4_FD_207082 | JGI IMG/M metagenome (GOLD analysis project Ga0366754, IMG submission 207082) | Enriched cells from coal bed in the Powder River Basin, Montana, United States - BONCAT cells N11 rep1 HSBNCT.N11.300.1.E4 ... | reverse complement strand
TGAGGGCGAATGTGCGGCAGCCCGAAGGGAAGGACAGGCGGGACTTGAAAATGAGAGGGAAACCGCGCTTGCAGAACAGTATAAAATAAACGTTGAAATCATAGAAGCCCAGAATCTGATCGAGGGTATGAAAGCCTACGAGGGATTGGGCATAAGCATGCAAAATCTGAAAAAACAGCTTTCGGAAAGGGAAGCAGAGCTTAAAAAAAGTGCGGCCGGTCTTTTGGAGATAGCGCAAAAGCCCGCCTCCTGGGACATGGCGGCCAAGGCGGAGTCGCTTCATGCGGAATACAGCGCGCTGTTCGGGGAGACGATAGAATACCGCCCGGTAGCGGACGCTTTTGCGGTCTACCGGGATGCGGGGGCCGTATCTTCGGAGGAGACCGCTTCAAAGTATATGGAAGCTTTCCATGCTTTCGATACCTTCCTGCAGGCGTTTAAAGACGGAATCACCATGCGTCAAAAGGAAGAAATGGGCAGGAACGCCATAACAGGCGCCGAGCTTGCGGCTGCGGTATCACAAAAAACGGCGCTTGCAAAACGTAAAGCGGAGCTCGAAGAAGAGATCAAAAGGCTGGAAGAAACGCAAAACGCGCTGATACGGAAGAAAAAACAGGAACAGGCGGAAAGAGATGCGCTTGCGGCAAAAAATGAGAGCCTGACGGTATACGGGGGATTGGAAAATCAAATCGGAGAAATAAAAAAACGCGTGCAGCAAAAGGAAGAAGATTATAGGCAGTATATACAAAACAAGCCTGAATCGGAGAAGACCTCCGCGATAGAATCGGATATCGCGGCTATTGCTAAGCAGGCGGAAAAGGCAAATGAAAGGCTGGAGGCTTTAAACCGCGAGTTAAAGGAAAACGCCTATGACGCTGAAATAGAGGAGAAACTGCTGTCGGCTGCAACCGAGCTCGGACGAAGGACGGGGGAGGAGCAAACGAGGATGACCCATCTGGCCGAAGACGCGAAGAGAACGGAGCTTGAAATAGAGAAAAAACGCTCCGCGGAAGCCAGGCTGAAGGAAGCCCTGTTAAGGCGCCAAAGGATTGCAGGCGCGCAGGATATAATAAAAAACATGCGGGCCGCCATGAAGGCTGCGGGCCCGAGGATCGCCGGGCTTTTCCGGAACCGTATACAGGCAAGATCGGACGGCATATACCGGAATGTCTCCCGTGAGAGTGTAAACCTCGCCTGGACAGACCAGTATGAACTCGAACTGCATGACCTCTATAACGGTGCGGAGAGGGTACGTGTGTTCCGGCAGCTTTCCGGCGGGGAGAAGATGACGGCCGCGCTCGCGGTGCGCCTCTGGCTTTTGGAGACGTTCAGCGGCGCAAGGATAGGATTTTTCGACGAGCCGACCGACAATATGGATATGGTAAGGCGGGAAAACCTGGCGGATATACTGCTTTCGCTCTGCTCCGGTTTTGCGCAGGCCTTTGTGGTAAGCCACGACGATACGTTCGACAAAATAACGGACAGCGTCGTCTCCTTAAACGGCTGCGACGGGGCCAAAGAAGTATAATATTATAAGCCCGGCATATATGTTATAATATCATATGCAGGAGGATTTAAACGGATGATCAGTAAAAAAACTGCGGTAACGCTTATAGCCGTTATATCGGCAACGCTCTGCCTGATAACCTTTCTTGTCACATTTTTTGCGGTAAAAAACGCGCCCAACGAGAAAGGGGAGCTGTACGTTACAGCAGAACAATATAAAACGCTGGCCAAATACAGCAAGGCCGAAAAGATCGAAGGCATCATTGAAAACAGTTTTTATAAGGATACCGACGAAAATGCGCTTTTAAACGGCGCGTTAAAAGGAATGGTCGCCTCGCTCGGCGATCCATACAGCACTTATTACACGAAAGAGGAGTATAAAAGCTATAACGACAAAATGGGCGGCCAGTATACCGGCATCGGCCTGGTTATCAAGATAGATCAGACAGACGGACTGCCTTTGGTGACAAGGGTATTCGAGGATTCTCCGGCCGAAGAGACGGGAATCGTTGCAGGCGACAAGCTTTTAAGCGCGGACGGACAGAAATTAAACGGCCTGGACACTGAGGCGGTTGCGGATAAGATCTCGGGTCCGGAGGGCACTTCCGTAACGATTTCCTATTTGCATGACGGCAAAGAGTATACGAAAAAAGTCGAGCGCCGCAAGGTGGAGATGGATATGATCTCGTACAGTATGCTCGACGACAACATAGGGGAGATCATCATATCCCAGTTTAACGGGAACTGCGTGGAGGGCTTCAAGGAGGCAATAAACGGCCTGAAAAAGGAGAAAGCAAAGGGCGTGATTATAGACCTTAGGGATAATCCGGGCGGGCTTTTAAAGGACGTCTGCGAGATTTTAGACCTTATACTGCCGCAGGGTACCATCGTTTACACCGAAAATAAGGCCGGCAAGAAGGACACATACGAATCGGACGCAAACTACTGGGATATCCCGATAGTCGTGCTGGTAAACGGCAATTCCGCAAGCGCATCGGAGGTATTCGCCGGGGCCGTGCAGGATTACAACCGCGCAAAGCTCGTGGGCGTCAAGACGTTCGGCAAGGGCATCGTTCAGACCATTGTGCCCATACAGGAAACCGGCGCTGCCGTAAAACTGACCACGTCGCGCTATTTTACGCCCAAGGGACGAAACATACACGGCATGGGCATTATACCGGATTATGTCGTGGAGCTTTCCCTGCAGGCGGGCCAGGAGCTTACGGCCGATACGGATACGCAGCTTAAAAAGGCTATGGAAGTGATAACCGGTATGATCAAGTAAGCTGGAGGCTGCCGACAAAGCCCAACTACTGCGTTATTTTTCCGCTTGCTCCTCAACGTAGACGAACTACGCCTGCGTCGCAATGCTCAAAATGCCATGTGTTTGGGACTTTTCAACAGCCTTTACAAATAATAATATAGATTATGAGTTCGTCAAATTTGGATTAAGATTGTTAAAAATTTCACTAAAATCTATTTACAATTCATGGGATTATGCTATACTATATATAACCTGACTTGATGGGAAACCGGAGAGCGAGGGGGAAGCCGCTATGCAAGATTTTTTTGCCTTTCCCCGGTGGGGAAGGGCATTTTTAGTTTCAGGAGGCCTTGGATGGAAAAGAGAATAGGCGTGATCGGCATAGTGTTGGAGCAGGCATCGAATAGCGCGGCGGAGGTAAACAGGATCATCGGCTTGTACCGAAGCTGCATCGTCGGCAGGATGGGCGTACCGTTCGATAAAGACGACGTTGCCGTTATTTCCCTGATCGTAGAGGTGACCAACGAGGAATTGGGCGCGCTTACCGGGAAACTCGGGAGCATACAGGGCGTAAATGTAAAAAGCGCCCTCACAACTAAAACAGTAAAGGGGAATGAAAAATGAAAGTTTCAAGTGTAAGGTTTATCACCACAACGGCCATGCTGCTGGCCTTAACCGTCTTATTTCAAATGCTGCGCCTTGTCATACCGGCAAGCCCGTTTCAGCAGATATTGATCGGCTCGCTCGTAAACCTGTGCCTGATCGTATCCGCGGGTACGGCGGGGCTTTGGTCCGGCGTCATCATCAGCGTTGTCTCGCCAATAATCGCTTTGGCTCAGGGACATATACCTTTCCCGTGGATGCTTCCTTTTGTCATCATAGGCAACGTGCTGCTCGTCATCTGCTACGCACTGCTCATGAAAAAATCGCAGATACTTGGGTTTGCTGTGGGCGCAGTCTTAAAGACGGCTTTTCTATGGATCGGCGTAGTGCTGATCGGTATCAGCCTGTTTAACGTGCCCGAAACGCCGGCTAAAGCGCTTTCCGGTGCTTTTTCCTGGCTGCAGCTCGTAACGGCAGTTATCGGCGGCGTTGTATCCCTGCCTATCGTACGGGCGCTGCGGCCGAAAAAAGTTAACAATTAAGAACGAACAGTTAAACAAAATTCATCCAACGCATCATAAAAAAGCGCTCCGAATGAACGGGGCGTTTTTTGCTGAGCAGGTATTCTAAGATTATCCAAAATGACCATATGGAATGCTAAAATAGGACAGGACTACTTAAGACACAGGCGAAACCCAAAATAGAACGGTATGTCTAAATTTTAGTAAAATAATCATCACAGGAATATTTTATGCATTTTTGGGATCAAATCTTCTTGTATAAGCGCCTTCCCATCGATCATAAAAGTAGACAACCAGGTAGGGTATGATATAACGCAATATCACTAGCAAGCTATTCCAATAATTATAAAGAAAGAGTCCTTGTGAATGCATCAATAGATTAAAAATGCTGGAGGTTATCGCAAGCCCCAAGAAAAACATGATTTTGTATTTTTGCGGGATCTTTGTTATTAAAACAGCAGCAAGACCGCCCATTATCGTTGTAAATATCATCGCTACAATCCGGTCATCAAAAATTTCATTATTGAAAATATTCAGTTTGAACTGGAATAAGCGCATGGCTCCTCCTAATACCGCTCCAGGCCATTCGACAAACGCATAGATAGAACAAAGAAGGCGGAGCCTGTATGAAATCGGCGGAGAATAGTGGATAAACCGATCTGAAAAATGGGCGAATATCCGCAAGGATATGAATACAATTGCGGGAGTTATCCAATGATTCCAGTAATGATATACCATGTAGCCAGTCTTTACGAATATAAATTCAATAGTCCCCAACATTAATGCAAAAAGAATGCTTAATAGCCATGGGCGATGATATCGTACCGAATAATAACAAAAGACAATAGCGACAAGCGGAAAGATTATGCCGTCTGATAATATAATTCCCAAATAACCGCCAATATCCAGGTTGTTGAGAAGGTGTACGGGAAGATCATAAAGATTCAACCAGAAATCAAAAGAAACATCTCCATAATCAACTAAAAAAAGCGTTACTGCGTATACGCCAAATAAAGTGTGCAAGGTCAGATGTCCTTTCCGTACAACATAAATAGACCAGATTAAAAAAAGAGCTAATACAATCATATAAAGCAAAGGAACGGCCTCTTTTCGCAGGGATAAATAATAGTTTGCATCTTTTATTTTTCCCTGTTAATTAAATTTTATTAGATCTGTTTAAACCTATAGGTGATTAAATCAGCTATTTCCTCAACGTATATGCCGTTCACTGCAATATGACCAAAATTAAATAACCCCCCGGATAAATCCGGAGGGCTTTGTTTTCTCTTTCAAATTGAAAGGCGGGGGAAGAAGCCTAAATTTAATGCTTTCTCTTCCTCGCAGCTTCTGCTTTCTTTTTTCTTTTTACGCTGGGCTTTTCGTAGTGCTCGCGTTTCCGTATCTCTGCCAAAACGCCGGCCCTCGCGCACTTGCGCTTGAACCTCTTTAATGCGTTTTCCAGGGATTCATTTTCGCCTACACGAATCTCTGACATCTGTTTCCCTCCCCCCATATACTATTGCACGAATATAATCATTGATTATAACGGGAGCCATTAAGACACGCTTATTATATTAAATGCTCTCCGCTATGTCAATATGAAAAATCAGCCGGGAGGCCATCCCATATTCCTTCCGCCCAAAAGGTGGACGTGAATATGATGAACGGTCTGACCTGCCGCGTCCCCGGTATTCACTACGATCCGGTACCCGTTCTTAGATAAGCCATGCTCCCTGGCGAGATCTTTTGCCACCATCAAAAGATGGGAAACGAGCTTGATATTTCCCTCGTCCAGGGCATTTAAAGACGGTATGTGGATTTTGGGGATCACCAGTATATGGACGGGCGCCTGTGGATTAATATCAAAAAAAGCAAGGCTGTCCGAATCTTCATAGGCCTTTTTGCAGGGAATCGCACCGTCGGCGATCTTGCAAAATATACAATCCTCCATTTTTTTCCTCCCACAGTTATTTTCATATAGGATTATACTTTATATCGTATAAATGGGCAAGCCTTAATCTTCGAAGTGGCTGTTGGCTTTGTCCTTCTGGGCGCTATTTTCATTTATATATTGCAGCAATCTCTTTTAAACAATATTCCGCTGATCGGCAGCATTGTCGCGGATATTGTAAAAATCGCCAATGAGAAGCTTGGCGGCGCGCTTCGCTAATTGTTGGAAGAATCGCCAAATCATAATTTGCCCAATCCCGAAGAATAATAAATATAAGAAATTTATAAGGGTGATGACAGCAATTAATGAAAAAGTTTATTATTTTCTTTGCAATCATAATCGTACTGCTTATCGCGGCCGCGGTATTCGTGATATTCAGCCACAACGCAAACGAGATATTTTTCAATGCCTATCTCATCTGAACGCAACTTATCGTGTTCCATAAGATTGCTGTTTCATCATAAAAAAAACAAATCTTGAAATAATATTATTTGGTATAACTTAGCTACGGATTTGGTCTTGAACCGAACTATCAAAAAGGAGGTGGGACGGTGGGCAAGCGGCATAATTTACCCGAGACAGGCGTCAATATAACCAATTCGATCATAGAAAACGAGGAAGTGGCTGTCATACAGCGGGACGAGACAACCAGAAAGGGGAAGAGCAGTGGACATAAAAAAAGCAATCAACAAAGAGGATTATAAAAAAGAAGTGCAGAGAACAATGCCCAAAAGCCACCTCCTTCGGGAATGCATCATGGCTTTCATTGTAGGGGGACTGATCTGCGTATTGGGACAAGCGGTATCGGAACTGGGCAAATCCTGGTTCTCTCTGGATAAGGAAGGCGCGTCAGCCTTTACCGCGATCGTTATGATTTTTCTCGGGGCTTTTTTTACCGGGCTCGGTATATACGATGTTTTGGGGCGGTTTGCGGGCGCTGGCTCCATCGTGCCCATTACGGGGTTTGCCAACTCCATCGTAGCGCCTGCATTGGAGTTTAAGCGTGAGGGCTTTATACTGGGCGTCGGCGCCAAGCTGTTTACTATCGCCGGTCCGGTCCTGGTATATGGCATCAGCTCTGCGATAATAATCGGCATTATATATTATATTTTCGGAGGCAGATAGAATGAATAAGAGACTTGGCGAGAGGACTTTAAAATTCGAAACCATGCCGTATATTATAGGTTATGCCGGAGTGGCCGGCAAATCGGAAAAAGAAGGTCCGTTAGGCGATTATTTCGATCTGACTTTCGACGATGATCTTTGGGAGGAAAAGACGTGGGAACTGACCGAACGAAAGATGTTCTTAAATGCCGTTAAGATCGCGTCTGCGCGGGCAAACCTCAATATTTCCGATATTAATTTTCTTTTCGGCGGCGATCTTTTGAACCAGATCATCACCGCGGGTTTTGCGGCGAGGGAGCTTAGCGTGCCTTTTATCGGGCTGTACGGCGCCTGTTCAACTATGGCCGAATCCATACTCGCGGGCTCCGTATTTATAGAGGCCGGTTTTGCGGATCATGTGGCTTGCGCGACCGCCAGCCATATGGCGACCGCCGAGAGGCAATACCGGTATCCGCTGGAACTGGGGACGCCCAAAACGCCCACTTCCCAGACCACGGTAACGGGCGCAGGGGCCGTCGTACTGGCCGGGACGGGAAGTGCAGGAATGCCCCGCATTACCCATGCCACTGCGGGCCGTGTAATCGATATGGGCATTACAGATGCGAACGACATGGGCTCGGCCATGGTGCCGGCCGCTATGGAGACAATACTCACACACCTGCAGGATACGGGAAGGCAGCCGGAATACTATGACGTAATCGTAACAGGAGACCTCGGCATATTCGGCTCCGAGACGTTGGTAAGAATGACAAGGGAACAAGGCGTGGACCTCGGCGAAAAGCACGTTGATTGCGGCGTAGAGATATTCAAGGGCAAAAAAAATATATACAGCGGCGGGAGCGGCTGCGGCTGCGGCGGTTCCGTTCTGACCGCGTACTACCTGAAGAAGATGCATGATAGCAGGCTGAAGAAAGTATTGTTCGTGGCGACCGGCGCGCTCTTGAGCCCGACTTCCACGCTTCAGGGCGAGACCATACCTTCCATTGCGCATGCGGTTTCCATCGAAACGGAGGTTTAAATTATGGACTATCTGAAGGCTTTTGCAGTGGGAGGCGTTATTTGCCTTATCGGGCAGATATTGCTCTCCAAAACCAAAATGACGCCGGCCCGCATACTGGTGCTGTTTGTGACTGCGGGTGTGGTGCTGACGGCTATCGGCCTTTACGAACCCGTAGTTGAATTCGGAGGCGCGGGGGCTACGGTGCCGCTCACAGGCTTTGGCTATTCCCTTGCGAAGGGAACGTTCAAGGCCATAGGCGAAAACGGCTTCCTGGGCGTATTTACAGGGGGCGTAACGGCTACGGCTGCAGGCATTGCGGCGGCTGTTCTCTTCGGTTATCTTATAGCCCTGATATTCAACCCGAAAACGAAGAAATAGAAAACTAAAAGCCCCGGCCCGTAAAACAGGCCGTGAAAAAACGCACTTCCTATTGTGCAGTATACGCTGCAATAGGAGATTTTAATGCAAATCTCGAAGGCACCCCAATTCTTCAGAAGGGATAGTTTAAGGCCCTCAAATTTAGGAACACCAAAGCTATAGACGAAATCAAAAAAACCCTGGAATCCAGGGCTTTTTGTTTGCTTTTAGCTGAAATCGGCAAATATGGAATCCGCGAGCGCACGCAGTTCATCCGCCTTGGCCTCTATCTGCGTAGCGGTGGCAGAAGGCGTGTTTATAAGGGCCTGCAACTCCGCAATGCGTGCATTCAGCGCTGTCTTCTGCTCAGGCGTCAAGAGCAACACATATACGGACATATTGTACTGCACATCCTGTATGACCTGCTGCGCATTCGCAACGGCGCCCGGCCGCGCTTTGTATTCGTTATACCACTCTTCCGTATGCACATTGCAGTACAGCTTGGCATCCGAGGGATCGGAAGGGTCGGCCAAAGCCGGTAATTTCATACCCGCGTTGAGCTTGTTCCAGGATGAAAGCGGAGAACTTTCCGGCGGGAATACCAGTGAGATTTTCTTGCGGGTCTCCTTGGGACAGTATTCGGTCGCAAGAAGGTTCGTCTCCGTGCAGATTTCAAATGTCTCATGCCAGTCGCACGTTTGGGTAGGCTCCGTGCCTTTTACAAACCAATCTGTTACAGGTTTATGCCCGTCTACGTCCAAAGAACATGCGGCTGTAGCCTTAAGCCCGGAAACGGAGCATACCTTTACCTTTACCAAGCCGAGCGATTCAGGGGAGTCTTCGATGATCTTCTTGTCTTTCTTCCCTTTTAACACCTTGGTCATGATATCTTTCCAAAGCGGGGCTGCGGTAGTAGATGCCGCGATACCGCTGGAAAGGGGTTTGTAATTGTCTTGCCCGATCCAAAGGGCGGCTGCATAATAGGGTGTTATGCCCGCAAAAAATACGCCGCGGTTATCCTGATTTGTGCCGGTTTTTCCTCCGACCGTCATATTTTCCATATAGGCGCGCGTTCCTGTGCCGCCTCCGCCTTTTTTAACGGCATTGATCAGCATATCCGTAACAAGATAGGCGGTGGACGGGGCAAAGACCTGCCGTTTCTCGCGGATTTCGTTCGCATCCAGTATGACGTTGCCGTTCTTGTCCAATACCTGCCGGAAGGAAAGCGGCTCCTGGTAAACGCCTTTATTGGCTATTGCGCCATACGCTCCCGCCATTTCCACGGGGGTGATGCCCGATGTGCCAAGCGCCAGCCCCGGGCCGTCTGCGTTGATATGGCTGGGGTCTACGCCGAGTTCAACGAGATACTGTTTGGAATCGTTGATGCCCACATAGTCCATAAGCGTCCGGGCCGTCGCAATATTCAACGACTTTACAAGCCCCCGGCGCAAGGTCACGGGCCCGTATGTGCTGGCGGCGGTGCCGGGATAACCCTTGCCCGCGTTCCATCCTTTGATTTTAACGGGTACGTTGTCTATGATGGAGGCGGGGGAATAGCCCTTGTCTATGGCCGGAGCATAAACGGCAATAGGCTTTATGGAGGAGCCTACAGGCATGGTTGTCTGATAGGCGCGGTTCAGGGCCTTTTTTACAGTCGGCGCATTCCTGCCGCCCACGATCGCTTTGAGTTCGCCGTTGCGGTAGTCGAATACCACCATGGCGGCCTGGGGCTGAATCACTTCGGAAACGGACCCGTCGGAATTCGCTACGCGTATGACGGAATCCTTGCTGTTTTGAAGCTTCGGATATTTCTTGTAATTGGCAAGCGTGTTCTGAACCGTGTCCTGTACTTTGGGATCGAGCGTCGTATAGATCTTATACCCGTTCGTCCGGATCTCGTTTTCTATTTCAAGACGGTTGGCCTTTGTATCCTGCAGATTGCGCTTTGCCAAAAGATGCGTGATCACATCGTTAACGGCGTATTCCACAAAATACGGGTAGCTGTAAAGTTCGTTCACTATGGAATTCTCGACCACGCTTATCTTATCGGCGAGAGCCGCGTCGTACTGGGCTTTATCTATAAAGTCCGCTTCGTACATTCTTTTCAGTACGAAGTCGATACGGTCGTTCAGCGCTTTAGGCTCCTTGGTCACATAATAAACCCGGCGCGGGTTATACTTGTAGGGCGCCTGGTTCATGCCGGCGAGGCATGCGCATTCGCGCAATGTAAGGTCTTTTAAGTCCTTATTGAAAAAATCCTTGGCAGCGGCTTTTACGCCGTAATTGGTTCCGCCAAGAGGGATGGTATTTAAATAGCTTTCCAGTATTTCGTCTTTCGTGTAAGCGTCTTCGAGCTGCATGGAAAGATAGGCTTCCTGTATCTTGCGCTTATAGGTCTGCTCTGTGGAAAGCAGCCTGTTTTTGATGAGCTGCTGCGTTATGGTGCTGCCGCCCTGCACGTTCTCGTTCAGGATATTATTTACAAAAACACCAAAAATACGCTTGATATCGATGCCGTTATGGTATCTGAAACGGATATCCTCCACGGCGATGAAGGCATTTCGAAGGCCGTCGGGAATATCCTCCAGCGAAGCCCATTCCCGGTTTTCCGTACCTGTAAAAACTGTGATCAGCGTGTTGTTCGCATCGTATATGTAGGAATTGACAGCCTGATTTTCGATTTTATTAACATCCAAAGAAGGGGTTGTTTCCATATAGGCCTTGGCTACGCCCCATAGGATTCCAAGTACGCCGGAGCCTAACATAAAAAGAACCAGCACCAATATCTTTACAGTCGTAAGGACGACCCCTATTACGAAGTTGGGCCTTTTTTCACGCGGTTTGAATATGGAGACATGTTCGCGCGTATCCCCTAAAAGATGCTCGTGTGAAACCACAGGGTATCCGCTTTTCTTACTATGTTTCCCGGATGGGATCACCATAGTGGAATCTTCCGGACCGGGCCGTACCTGATTTTTAAAGTGCTCGTCTTCGGCGTCTATAAAAAGCTCGGGTTCTGCGGCTTCATGCTTTCCTCTTTTCATTTTTTCGGAATGTATGACCGGGTTCTTGAAAAGCCCGCCGAGGAATGCGCCAAAACGGCTAAAACCGCTGCCTATCGCGCGGAGAAACTTTTTCAACAATCTGCCCGCAATAATGCAGGCGGTCAAAACAAACCGGAGAACGCGTTTGAAACCGGACTTGATCGTATCTATAAAAGAACTTCTTTTATTGTTCACTCTTAGCTCCCTATGTTCCAGCAGTTTTTTAAACCACTTCAGTATTATAGCATAGTACGCAAAATATTGAAAACCGGTTTTTGTTAATATTATGTTAACATCGATTTTTCAAACATATTATATAAAGACGGTAAAAAACAAGAAAACAAATCCTATAAAAAATGCCAAAGCATAAAAATAAAGCTGCAAAGGGTTTTGCAGGTTTATTACATGCCTTTTCCGCTTAGACCCTAAAAGAGAAAACCGGTAATAGTAGGGAGAATGTTTGTTTATGCCCCGGCATTTAAGGATCAAAATATCTAAAAAAATCATAGTAATTTTGATAATCGGGATTTTGCTGATCTCATATATTTTAATCGACGGCGCGATTAAACCGACCATATTCGAATTGTCGCAGTCCCAGCTCCAATACCTGGCTAACCAGGCGATGAACGATTCGATTGCGGAAATCATAGGCGGCGTCTCCTATACCGACCTCGTAAATATCGTAAAGGACAGCAACGGCCGGATCATGCTTTTGCAATACAATACGCTTAAAATGAACGAACTGGCCACCAAGGCCGCGTTAAAAGCACAGGACAAGATTATGAACCTCGGCTTGCAGGGCATCAGTATTCCGCTTGGCAACATTGTCGGCGGCCAGCTTCTGGCCGGAAAGGGCCCGCTGATACGCATAGACTTCTATCCTACGGGTTCGGTCATCTCCAAGTTTTTTTCGGAATTCCAATCCGCCGGCATCAACCAGACGCGGCACAAGATCTATCTGACACTCAATGCGGTTGTGAAAATCGTCGTTTCAAATACCGGGCAAACGGTGAATGTCACCTGTCAGGCGCTTATTTCCGAGACCGTTATTGTTGGCGAAGTTCCAAGCACATACCTGGAAGGCACCCGGGATGAAATCTTAAACCTGGTTCCGTCGGATTGAATTCATTGCAAGTTTACCGTAAATAATAATATCGATAAGTCCTTGAAGATAATTCGTTTTAACCGTTTATTTCGGCAGCCTTGCTGTCCGATAAGATGCGGATCAGTATTGGTAATAATTTTTGTTGCGCTTTTGCATAACAAAGGCTTGCAAAACAATCGGTTTTGTGTATAATAAGTTATGCGGAAACGAGATCAAGGGGTTATAGCTCAGCTGGTTAGAGCGCTACGTTGACATCGTAGAGGTCGTTGGTTCGAGCCCAATTAACCCCACCAATATCCTGTGGTGTGCGTATTGCCGATTTTTAAACCCACAAAGTAACTACGGGATTCCGGGTCCATCAAACGGATGTCATGCCCGCTTTGTCCGGGACAACAGAAGTTTGTGGCAGGATGCCCACCTGCTGAGAGGCGGGTTATTAAAAAGAGGTGGACGGCACCTTGGGATAACAATTTTACAAATGATGTAGCGGGATTGTGTAACGGCAGCACCTACGACTCTGACTCGTATTGTCTAGGTTCGAATCCTAGTCCCGCTGCCAATGGCCCTTTGTAAAATAAGGGCTTCATTTATACCCTTGCGCCTCCATGGTCTAGCGGTCAGGACGCCGCCCTCTCACGGCGGTAACAGGGGTTCGATTCCCCTTGGGGGTACCAGAAAATAATACCACTCTTCTGAGTGGTATTATTTTTTGATAAATTTATGAGGGGACTCGAACCCTGAGAGACGCGAAGCGTTAAGCAAAACACCTCAGTGAGATGTTTTGTAGCGAAGCGGCGAGTCCGAAATGAAAGGGGAATGTAAATCCGGGCGAGTTAACATGCCGGTGGCATGTTTCGGACAAGCCCATGCCATAAAGCAATTCTATCCGGCGCAGTCTGTCCCCTTGGGGGTACCCCTTAGCCTCCACCGATGTATCCGAAAATCGAAATTAGCGATATTGGATTTCTTTTAGGTGCTTCGCCGCCGCAGCCCAATAGTAAATTTAAATTTGATATATAGCAAACCTCTTGAATTCGGGTGCTTTGATGTTTTTTATGGGAATACAAGGCCGATTGAAGTCCTGCTATCTGAACAAACTAAACATTTCGCTAATATTTAAACACATCATATCCAAATTGTGTAGACGGAATTTCGTATCTTATGCTAAACTGTTAGTATCATTTTTAGTAACACAAAAAATAAATCTTTTAAATTCGTAAAAAATGCAAATAAGAAAGCGGGAATTTTATGGCATCAAATTTAATAATTGTTGTCGCGTTTATCTTGTTTCCGGCACTTATTATTTGGTTGTCCTCCAAATTTAAGATTTTGCAAAAGATCGGCTTAGTTCTGATATGCTATATCGTGGGTATGATTATCGGAAATATCGGTATTTTACCAGCAAACTTTACTCAAGTTCAATCACTGATGCAGGATATCAGTGTTGCGCTTGCGCTGCCATTGCTGTTGTTTTCTCTGGATGTGAAAAGATGGCTCAAAATATCCAAATCCGGCTTAATCTGCATGTTGCTTGCAGTTATTGCGATTATCGTAACAACATTCGTACTTCAGCTCACAATCGCATCTCAAGTGCAGAATGGTTGGAAATTTGGAGGTATGTCAGTGGCGGTTTATACTGGGGGCACCCCGAATCTTGCAGCTATGAAGACTGCACTGAATGTAGATAACGATACTTACATACTATTTCACACCTACGATACGGTGTTTTCACTGATTTATATCTTTTTAATGGTTTCTGTTGCAAGAACTTTTTTTCAAAAGGTATTCAAACTCAAACCATATGAGTCATTTGGAAAGCAGGATGAAGCACAGGCGTCGGATATCAGTGATGAATCAATCGGAACCTACGCAAAGCTATTTAAACCTTCGATCTTAAAAAGTTTGCTCCTGGCGTTTTTCTTGTCAGCGGTTATATTGGCTATAGCCTTTGTAATCGGCGGTCTGTTCCCTGCGGATTTCAGTACGGCAATCACGATATTGCTTATAACTTCTTGTGGTATTGCGGCCTCGTTTATTAAGCCGGTACGCAGGATCAAATATACCTTCCAACTTGGTATGTATATTATCTATTTGTTCTGCTTAACAGTTGCTTCTATGACAAAGTTCGATGTCCTTGTACATATTGACTGGAGAATACTCCTGTATGTTGTGATTTCAATTTTTGGAAGCATGCTGATTCATGCCCTGTTGTGCAAACCGTTCAAAATTGACTCTGATACAATGATTATTACGTCGGTATCGGCTATATGTTCGCCACCTTTTGTGCCTGTGGTAGCCAGCGGACTAAAGAATCGAGACGTCCTGATAAGTGGGCTTGTAACAGGCATCATCGGCTATGCAATCGGAAACTATCTCGGGATAGGCGTAGCCATGCTTTTCCGTATGTTTGCTTAATACGGCAATATCTTAGAAATTCAATTGCAAATGAGGAGATAAATGATGAGCTCGAATATTCCCGAAAAAGGCAAATCCTATGAAGAAATATTAGCGTTATTAGATGAGTTTGGAAAAGATGACCCTCTATATAAAGAAGGAAAAACATGGAGCCTGGTTTATTATCTGAATAGAGAGCACACCCAATTTCTAGAAGCTGCATACGCAAAGTATTTTAGCGCAAACGGATTAAATCCTACAGCATTTAAAAGCTTAAAGAGGTTAGAAAAGGAAGTATTGAAATTTACGGCGGAATTATTTCATGTAGACGACAATGCCTGTGGCGTCATGACTTCAGGAGGGACAGAAAGCTGCCTTCTGGCGGTTAAAACCTATCGGGACTTTGGGAAGGCGAAGGGGATTAAAAAGCCGGAGATGATACTGCCGGAAACGGCGCATGTCGCCTGGGACAAGGGCGCTGAATACTTTGGCGTTAAAATACGAAGAGTACCCCTTGCGTCAGACTATGGGGTGAATGTGGATGCCGTCAAAAAACTGGTGGGTAAAAATACGGTTATGATTTTAGGCTCGGCTCCCGAATACCCCCACGGAATAATAGACCCGATCGAAAAGCTTGGAGACCTTGCAAGGGCGCATAATATCCCATTGCATGTTGACGCGTGCGTGGGCGGCTATATACTGCCTTTTATTGAAGCAAACGGCGCGAAACTGCCGTTGTGGGATTTCAGAGTGCCCGGTGTAACATCTATCTCCGCCGATATTCACAAATACGGTTTTGCGGCAAAAGGAGCGTCCTGCATTCTATATAGAAACATAGATTATTTCAAATATCAAATCTTTGTGAACCAGGATTGGCCGGGCGGCGTGTTTGCATCGCCTGCGTTGCTGGGAACAAGGCCGGGAGGCGCATATGCTGCGGCTTGGGCAAGTATTCAGGCGAATGGCCGCGAAGGTTATATGAAACTTGCAAGAAGAACAATGGGCGCTGTTAACAAGCTTACAGAGGGAATATCTGCAATAGAAGGCCTTGAGATCATAGGAAAGCCTCAGGCAAGTCTGATTTCATACCGTTCAACCGACCCGCAGCTGAATATCTTTGCTGTCGGTGATGCTATGGAGCGTAAAGGGTGGTTTGTTGACAGACTTCAGAGACCTGATGCGCTTCATGCAATGGTAACAGCGTCGCATGATAAGGTTGCCCTGCAATATATAGCTGATTTAAAGGATGCGGTGGCAACTGTACTTGCTCACCCGGAGTTGGGTGAAACCGGGCAAGCCGCAACATATGGCATGATATCACACATTCCTTTGAGGGGGATGGTGAGAAAGCAAGTTGCGGATATGTTTGCAAATTCATATAAGCTTAATGCTAATGAAATTGATCTGTCTGACAGTGAAGCGCTTGCTTCGGGCGCAAGCGTTGGGGATAATTCACCGGATAAAAAAGGAATTGTACAAAGACTCATAAATTGGTATGTAAAAAGGCAAATGCAAAAAAAATAGTAAATCCAAGGTGTGCGCCTTTTGGCGAATATCCCATATGTTCGAGGTCTAAGGCCTGATTTTGAAAGCCCTTATTTTTATTTGCAATCAGATATAAGCAATGACAATCTTCGTTTGTTTTTCGATGTTAGCAGTTCTCTATTTCCGGTCCCTTACCAGCATTTCAAAGCTTCTGTCGGCTGTCTTTTCAGCCTTCGCGCTGAAAAAACAGGCGGGGAATTCACCCAAAGAGCGGTGGTACTGTACGCATTCGCAGCAAAGTCCCTTTTTGGAACAGGAAAATGTACAGTTGCATTTGGAAATGTTTTTATCCTTCTTACAATCCATTTTAAACCTCCAGTAAAAAATAATGCTTTTTCTTAAGCGCCATTAATCCCTTTTTTCTCTGAAAAAGCTTTTTAAAAGGGCGGCGCTTTCTTCGGCCAGTACGCCGGACACTACCACGGGCGAATGGTTAAAACCGCTTTTTGTAAAATCGTGTATGGAGCCGAAACACCCGGCCTTGGGGTCAAAAGCCCCGAAGACCACCCGGGGGATGCGCGCGTTTATTATGGCGCCTGCGCACATGGGGCAGGGCTCGAGGGTGACGTAGAGCGTGCAGTCTAAAAGCCGCCAGCCGTTCAGCTTTTTAGCGGCTTTGCCGATTGCGATGATCTCCGCATGGGAAAGCGCGTTTTTTCTGCTTTCGCGCAGGTTGTGCGCTTTCGCTATTGCTTTTCCGTTATGCACGATCACGCAGCCGACGGGGGCTTCGCCTTTTTTATAGGCTTTTTCGGCTTCCGAAATTGCCATTTGCATATAGGTTTCGTCGGTGTTCATAAAACGTATTATACCATTATTTAAGGGCGCCGAAAAGGCTTTCAGCTGCTTCTTTATTCTTGCGATTCTCCTTAAGCGGATATTGGGAAGACTCCAGGGATTATTGAAAAGAAAAAACAGCCTTTTTCAATGAGGCTGCCTTTCCGAATCTATTTAAAATGCACGCTGCTTATGTTTTTAATATAAACCGAAAATTGGAACAAATCATGAAGAAAAAGCTTAAACTCTGTTAACAATTCTTTTTAACGCTATTCGTTCAACAGGTAAGGTTTTTTGTACAGGTCTTTTTTATGCAGGCCGTTTTTGCGGGCGAGTACACCCCAGCCCGCGTTGCCCATGAAAAGGTAAAGCCGCCTCGGGAATTTCATTGCTATTTGAATATCGTTTAAATCCCCCCGATCTTCGCCTGAAATGTCCTTTGCAATCGCCGAAAGGGCTTCTTCCAGTTTGGCCATGACTTTTTTCATGAATGGAGCTTCTTTGGCTGCAAGAAACATGCCGCCGCCTCCGATCATCACGCCGAAACGGAAGTTCGCGCCTATATGGCGGCAAAAACTGCGAATAACACGGACCGCTTCAAGGTTTATTTCCGACTCCGGGAATCCGCAATTTACCACTGCGTACACTTTTGCATTACTTGCAGTTTTATTGTTTTCACTGCGGAATTTATAGTAATCCTCCAGGAAACGCGTTAAAATGCCGGGCATGCAAAAAACGTAGAGGGGAAAGACGATAACAAGCGCGTCGGCTTCTGAAAGGGCTTCAAAGTCCCTCTGTATTTGATGTTTCATCATGCTTTGCCGGACATCGATGTACGTTTTCTCCACTTCGGACGCATCCAAGCGGTCCCCGACCATCCCGGCCAGGTATTTTGATACGGAGGGCTCGTTTACTTTTGGGCTGGCGCTGAGTAAAACCACATTTTTCATAACTCCGGCCCAACCTTTCCAAAATTCATTGCACTAAATTCCCCGCTGATTTTTTCATGTTCACCCTGATATACAAAAACCTCTACGCCTCTGCGGTGCTTCTTTGTTATATCGGTAAAAAGCTGCACATCCTCCTCCAAAAGCCCATCACCATAGCCGATGATGATGACTTTCGGCAGCGCGTCGTATCTGGAAGGGTGCATGGTCGAGCCATCAGGCCGTACTTCAAAGAAAGGCAGTATATTGGGAATCCACCTGTCAAGGGCGTTTTTGATATTCGCGCTGAACTGGCCGAATACTACAGGGCTTAAATAGATAAAAACATCGCTTTGCACAAACTTGCGGTTGATGCTTGCCATCCTATCGCTCACCATGCACTCTCCGGGCTTTTTGGTCCAGCAGCCGAAACAGCCCATGCAAAAAGCAAGGTCACCTTGCCCTATTTCCATGAACTCCGTTTCAAACCCCTTATGATCCAGTAGTGTGTTGATTTCGCCTTTGAGATTTTGAAACAGACCGTTCTGATAATCCTTATCTGAAAGGATCGAAGCTTTCATATCAAGGCTCCAAATCTATAGCATTATAATCGGTTTTCTGTCTGAAATGGTTTTTTTGATTTAAGCTTATTCCGAAGTTTTTTTCTTGGAGAAGTCGTATTCCTTTTTTAAGGCCTTCTGAAACAGATCTCTCGCTTCGTCCAGCATTTGTTTGGAGTTTACCCGGGCAGCTTCTTTTAAAACTTCACAGGAGGATATGAACTCCGCCGTAATGGCCTTGGCGGTCGCATTATCGAGCGTCATGGTCTTAAGATCGCCGATCAGAGCGTCGATTGCGGCAACAATCAGATCCGAACCCTTGCCGCGCTCTATTTCCGCGGCGTTGTCGGAGAACCGGCCTTCGACGTCCATGTCGTCCATGAAGTTTTGAAAAAGAATGGAGGGTTCCGGCGCACAGGAGATGAGGACTGCTAAAACCATCAGCAGGATGCCCACCGTCATAAAGAACTTTTTCATTTTCTAAATACTCCCACGATAAGGATACCACTTTTACCCGCCATTAATCAAGTTTTTGCTTTAGAATTATTTGTAAGGGGGGACTCGGATGCAGTATAATGAACAGTGAACAACGAATGGTAAACGATGAATAAGGCTTTTAGGATATGCGTACCGGAGCGGAGGAAAAACGGAATTGATACTTTTCGACTAAAACCCGGCAGGCGTTTGAAGAATTACGCCCAAAACAAGAAGCTTTTTTATAAAAAGTAAAAAACAGTTATGCAGAAATGCTGATGGCATCCATAAACATGGGTTCTTACCTGTTCATTTTGAATTGATAATTATTCTTGGGGAGGACAAGCATTTGAGGTTCATTCACTGTGCAGACCTGCACATCGGCAAAAGCCAGAACGGTTCAGCGGAGCGGTACGACGATTTTTTCAGCGCGTTTTTACAGCTTGCAAAAGCCGCAGTCGAGGAGCATGTGGATTTCATAGCGGCCGCGGGGGACCTCTTCGATATGCGCGCGGTCAATTCTGCCACGCTGTGGCGTATGACGCAGATACTGAACGATCTGAAGGAAAAAGGCATAGAGGTTTTCGCGATCGAGGGGAACCACGACCGGTCGTTTTATTACGAACGCGAATCCTGGCTTGGGTACCTGAACAATATGGGCCTTTTAAAGCTGTTAAAGCCGGACTATGAAGATGCAAAGCTGGTGCTTTCGCCTTATGACGGAAAGACTGGCGCAATATACGAAAATGGCAGTTACCGCATCATAGGGCTCGGCTATTTCGGAGCGCTTACAAAAAAACGCGTTGAGGAAGCCTTTATAAGCATAGAGAAGAAGGACAAGTTTACCGTTGTTCTCCTGCACGCCGCCCTGCAAAGCCAGATGCATGAGGACCTGGCGGGTGTAGAAAAGGACTGCATGCTGGCGCTAAAGGATGTTTCGGACTATCTGGCTTTGGGGCATATCCACAAACGGTACGAAAGCGGGGATTTTCTGCATAACCCGGGCTCGCTCGAATATGTGGATTTGGCTGAGGCGAGGCGAAAGGACGATAAGGGTTTTTTCCTTGTCGATACGGAGATAGGCAGCATACCACAGTTTTTCCCCGTCAAAACGAGGCAGCATGTATTTGCCTCTGTGGATATAACGGGAGTCACTCTGGAGGATGAAGTATGGCAGAGCGTATTTTCCGAGATAGAAAAAACCGGCAGTATGAACAACCCGGTGATAGAGGCGGAGTTAACGGGCTTATCCCCGTTTGAAACATACCGGCTCAACACCGCCGGGCTGGAGGAGGAGATAAAGGCGCGGTACGGTGCGATATCTGTAAGCGTGAATACCTGTCTCATAAACGCTCCGGGCCGGGACGAAGGCGAAGCGGTCATGGACAGGACGCAGCTCGAAAAAAGCGTGATGCGCCAGATCATGAAGGAAGCCGGCTATGAAGGCGCGCTGATAGAAGATTTAACGGAATTCGCGATAGGCATCAAGACAAGCGTCGGCAACAACTTCAACGGCGAGGAAATAGCGGATATGGCCGAGCAGCTTTGCATTCCGAAAGCGGAGGTAACCCTATGATAATAGAGCGGATACGGCTTTCAAATATAAAAAACTATTCGGATACGGAGCTGCATTTTCATCCGGGCGTGAATTTTATAAAAGGGAAAAACGGCGCGGGCAAATCCACCATTATAGAGAGCATAGGCTATGCGCTCTTCAACTGCTACGATGGGCGCGGAGCCAACGAGGATTTTCTCACCTACGGCCAGACTGAGGGTGCGATCGAAGTGGATTTTACAGGCGCCGAAGGGATGCCCTACACGGTCGTGCGGCGTCTTTCGCTAAAGCCGAACAGGCGCTCATGGAACATATACGAGCGGGGCAGTGAAACGCCTCTGGAGCTTTTCCGCGATGACGAAAAACAGATATTCCTTGCGGAGGTTATGGGGCTTAACAAGGAGCGCGATCCCGCATGGATATTCAGAGATATTATCGGCGTCCGGCAGGGGGAATTCAAAGCGCCTTTTGAACTCCCGACCGAAAAAAGGAAGGAATACTTCAACAAAATATTCGGCGTGGAGGAATACACGAAGGCGTTCGACAGGCTTCTTGAAGTGGTGAACGAATTGAAAAACCGCGGGAAGCTTGTTGATAACGATATCGGTTATCTTTTAGAAGAGGCAAAGGGACTGGATGAAAAACTTAATGAGCATGCAGCCATCCTATTGGAAACAGAGGCTGTAAAGAAACGCGCTGACGCGCTTCAGCAGGAGGCCAGGGGAAACAGCGAGGCCCTGAATATCCAAAAACGTTTAAAAGAGGACAGGACGCGCACCGAAAAAGAGATACTTTCCGCCGCGGAGCTTATGAAGAGCCTTGCCGCGCAGCAAGCGGAGAAGCATTCGCAGCTCGCAAACGCAAAAAATGCGGCCGAAAAAGTGCGTATCCATGAAAAAGGATTCCTGGAATACAACGCTTTGCGCGAGAAACTTTCGGAGCTCGAAAAAAAGTCGGCGGAAAAGCAGTCAATACTTGCGGATATCGCAAAAACTGAGAGTGCCTTGAGCCGTCTGTCCGGCGAGATCGCATCGGAGGAGAAGGCGTCAGCCGAGCGCAATACCGGCATAGCCGGGGAGCTCGGGCAGATTCAAAAAGCGTTGTCGGAGCTTGAAAAAAGCACAGGCAGGCTGGAAGGGGAAGCGCAGAAAGCCCGGCAAAGG
>Ga0366754_1041_pt1 | contig 22103 bp, 22 predicted proteins | sample BONcelHN113001E4_FD_207082 | JGI IMG/M metagenome (GOLD analysis project Ga0366754, IMG submission 207082) | Enriched cells from coal bed in the Powder River Basin, Montana, United States - BONCAT cells N11 rep1 HSBNCT.N11.300.1.E4 ... | reverse complement strand
GAGCAGGAGTGGGATTGGTCGGTCGGTATCATGAAGGAAGCGGCTGCGTATGCAAGGGAAAAAGGCGAATTGGTGCTTGCGGTGGAATGCGTGAACCGCTTTGAAACGCATTTCCTGAATATAGCCGGGGACGCCGTCAGGTACTGCCGGGAAGTTGGTTTGGACAACATGAAGGTGCACCTGGATACGTTCCATATGATCCGGGAGGAAACGAGCTTTTCCGAAGCGGTAAAAACGTGCGGGAAAAAGCATCTCGGGTATGTGCATGTATGCGAAAACAATCGGGGCATACCGGGAACCGGGCTTGTGCCCTGGAGAGAATTCTTTTCCGCGCTGAAGGAGATAGGCTACGACGGCCCGATGGTCATAGAATCCTTTGACCCCGGGTTTGAAAAGACGAACGGCATCTGCGCGATATGGCGGAAATTTGCGGAATCGGGGGAGGAACTGGCGGTCAAGGGCTTAAAAAACCTGAGAGAGATCCTCTCAAGTCTGGAACAATAAGAACCGGGGGGTATCGAAATGCCAAGTTATCTTGTAGGAAGCGATGTCGGGACGAGCGGTACGAAATCCGTAGTCATGGATGAAAGCGGAGCGATCCTCGGGAGCCATACGATCGAGTATCCGCTTTTAACGCCGCGCCCGGGGTGGGCGGAGCAAAACCCGGAATGGTACTGGAACGCTGTTGCGGATACCATAAAGGAATCCGTCAAACAGGCGAGGATCGATGCAAAGCACATAAAGGGCGTAAGCGTAAGCGCACTGGCGCCCGCCTGCATACTGGTGGACAAGGATTTAAAGCCGCTGCAAAATGCGCATATCTGGATGGACAGAAGGGGAATCGCCGAGAGCGGCTGGCTGAAGGAGAAAATAGGGGATGACGATTCGTTTGCCGTCAGCGCAAACATCATCGATCCGTATTATGCGACCGTAAAACTCCTCTGGGAAAAGAACAACCGGCCGGAATTGTACAGACAAGCCTATAAGATACAGACAGCGGCCGATTATCCCGCCATGAAGCTTACGGGAAAAGCGGTGACCGACTACTCCAATGCCAGCCTGTACAGCGTCTGCTTTGACATTGTAAAGCGCAAATGGCGCACGGATATCATAGAACGCATCGGGCTGGATGCGGATAAATTCCCGCAAGCTTTTGCGTGCGACGCGGTCATCGGCGAAGTAACAGCCCAAGCCGCTGAGAGGACCGGCCTTTATAAAGGTACGCCGGTCGTGGCCGGTACGGTGGACGCCAATGCCGCGTATGTGGCCGGAGGCGCCATTGACGACGGGGATTTCTCGCTGGCTATGGGAACAGCGGGATGCATGGGCGTTATCCACAAAGACCCCCAATTTACCAAAAACATGGTTACCATTGTGCATTCTGCAGATTCGGAAATCATGTATTCCACGCTGGCCACAACCGTATCCTTTGGGGCCGTGACCAGGTATTACAGGGACAACTACGGGCAATTGGAAAAGCAGACCGCGGATCTCCTGGGCATGGACGTATATGAGATCATGAACCTGGAGGCGCAGAAAATCTCCGCCGGCAGCGACGGTCTGATTGTACTGCCGTATTTTATGGGCGAACGCACGCCCATATGGGATCCTTATGCGCGGGGGATGGTATTCGGCCTGTCGCTCGCCCATACGCGGGGGCATTTCCTAAGGGCGCTGATGGAAGGCGCTGTCCTCGCACTATATGATAACTATAAGTATATGAAAGACAGCGGGATGAAAACAAACCTGCCTTTAGTCGTCGGGGAAGGCGGCGCCAAAAGCGCGCTTTGGCGGCAGATCGTGTCCGATATGTTCAACGTGCATGTTACGTACATGAAAGAATCGAAAGGCGCGCCTGCGGGCAATGCTGTCGTGGCGGGCGTCGGTACGGGGGTATTTAAGGACTATACCGTGGTAAAGGAATGGCTTAAGTTTTCCGACGATCATTTTCCGGATGAAGACAGGCATAAAAAATACATGGAGATATTCAAGGTCTACAAAAACCTCTACATGCATGTAAAAGAAGATTATTTGCAGCTGGCAAAGCTGCAGCAATAGTGCGTACATAATAAAACTGCATATATAAATATGAAGCCATATAAAATAAGGCATAGGGACGCCTCCTATGTCTTTTTTTTATGCCGGATGCAGTTTTTAAAGGCCCTTGAAAAGAGGTTAAACGTACGAAATGAACAGAATATTCGGTTTTATAATTTCATAAGAATTATACAGAATGCGGAGGGGATCGTATGAAGGGTGTTATCGTTCATAATTATTTTATCAGTGAGGATGAAGAGGAGAAAAAAGCGCTTTTTAACAGGCTCATTGCGAAAATCATATGCAGATTGGAAACAAACGACTCTGTTTACTATACATTCAGTTAGGATTCATTGTGAAAGTTTAATGCCCCGACAACACTGCTCATCCAATTAATAAAGGTGGGCTGTTATATTTTTAAGGAAAGGATGTGTACCGGCCAAAGTATGCCGAAGGTAGCGATATATTGCCGCTTGTCCGAAGAAGACAAAAACAAATCAAGCCCGCTGCAGGAAAGCGAAAGCATACAAAACCAAAAAGCGATGCTCACAGAATACGCCATCCGGCAGGGGTGGGATATTTACAACACTTATTGCGACGAGGATTATTCGGGCATCGATGCAAACCGGCCGGAGTTCAATAAACTTCTTCGGGATGCCGAAATGAGAAGGTTCAATATCGTGCTCTGCAAGACGCAAAGCAGGTTTTCACGGGACATGATCATGATCGAGCACTACGTCCATAATAAGTTCGCCGAATGGGGCATACGGTTCATTGCGCTTATCGATCATGTCGATACGGAGAACAAGGGAAATAAAAAAGCCCGGCAGATCAACGGCATGATCAACGAATGGTTCCTGGAGGATTTATCGGACAACATCAAATCGGTATTGACCAATAAAAGAAGCAGAGGGCAATACATCGGTTCGTTTTTCCCTTACGGCTATTTAAAAGATCCCGCCGACAAAAACCATCTGATCGTCGATCCCGAGGCCAGCCGCAATGTTTTGCAGATATACGAGTGGTATGCCGGCGGCTATGGCATCCGGACGATCACGGGAATGCTGAACAGCCGGCAGATCTTAAATCCCGCAAACTATAAAATGCAGAAATACTCTTCATATAAATGCGTAAATATTACAAAGGCGTCAGGCGGCTTATGGAATACCACGACCGTCCGCGATATACTGAAAAATCAGGTATACCTCGGCCATATGGTACAAGGCAAATGCAAGCGCGTAAGCTACAAAAACCATAAGCTTGTGCACGTACCCAGGCAGGATTGGATAATAGTCGAGAATACCCACGAACCGATCATTGAAAAAGACCTGTTTGATAAAGCGCAGAAGCGGTTGTCTTCAAACACGCATCCGGAAAAACCGGACGGGAAGGTATCCGCTTTGGCTGGTAAACTCCGGTGCATGCATTGCGGGAGTATTCTCAATAAAAGCTGCGGAAAGAAATACCCCTATATGCGCTGCAGAAAGAAAGAACAATACAAGGGCGGCTGCCCGGGAACGAATATACGGTGCTCATGGATCGAGAACATCGTACTGGAAAACATACGGGCTCTCTTTGAACAAAATAATACGGGGGAGTATTTAAGGATATCTTTAAAAGAGAACCAAAGAACGGAGAAACGGCTGCTTGATTTGGAATTAAGGCATAAAGCGGTGGAACGCGAGATCGGCGAAATATCGGATGCGGCTATGAATTTGTATTTGGACAAGACGAGGGGAATAATCTCCGAAACACAGTTCCGGAATTTAAATAACGCGCTTCTGGAAAAGGAAGGCGGGCTTGAAAAGCAGCTTTCCTCCTTAAACCAGGCGATAGAATATGAAGCCATACGAAACCGGAAAGGCGGCAGTCTGGCGGATATCCATGCAAAGTACACCACCGTTCATGAATTGAAACGGGACATGGTAGAAGAGCTTATCGATTACATTGAAATCGGCGGGAAGGAAGATACCCGGGAAAAAGTTGTATCGATTCATTGGAAATTCTGATTCGTTGGTGTGACTGTGCGCATCGCAGTCCCGACGCTGCCCATGAGATCGTTGCCGAGGTGAAGCCGCTTGAATCCGAAAGAGCGGCTGTCCCCGAAGTCGTCGTAATGCGAATACCCGTAGCCTTTGGCGATGGGAGAAAAGACTTTCAGGCCGTATTTCTTTTTCCAGACCTTCGTCTTTCCGTCCTCTGCCAGAGTTTCGATCTCGTATTCGCCTACGAACCCGTCCAGTATAGCGCCGTACGCTTCCCGGTAATAGCTGTAGTATTTCATATCCTTTGTGATATCCTCGATCTTCTCCCCGCTTTTTAATCGGGCCACAAGCGCGTCTATATCCTTTGCCTTGTATTTTTTGAAGTGCCCGTAGTATTTGGAAGCAAGGTATGAAAGCACCTCCACCCAGTGGATCTGCACGTCTGTACCGTAGGATTTGATGTCGCAATTCAAAGCCTTTTCCAATGCGGAATAAGGCACATCGAACTGCACCCATTTGATAAACCCCTCGGAAAGCGCAGGGGCGTAAGGCTCGGGATTAAAAGCGTACAGCATAACAAGCCCGGCCAGCAAAAGAAAAATGAGCATAAATGAAAGCGCCGTACGGGATTTAAACACAAAATACATACTGCGGTTTGAACGCCGTAAATGCGTATAGGTACGCTTTTCGGGGACGATATTTTGCGGAATCTGCATAATAAACTACCACTCCAAGGCCGATAGGTCACTAAAATATTTTATGCTTGCGGGCATGCTATTATGTGGTATCCCGATGAAATGAAAAAAGGCAGGGGATCGAAAAATCTATAAAGTATATCTTGACATGATATAAGGAGACATTTCGATCTGCAGTCCAACCCGAAAAAAGAGTATATACCGTCTTTCGAGCAGTTTGGCTGGGAATTCGTAGGACAGATGGCGAGCACGCACATCTGGAGGATGGAATACCGGGACAAACGCCCAGAGGCCTTCTCCGACCGCGAGAGTATTGAGTCGCGGAACCGCCGGACGGCTGTAGCCACTTCCATTTCTCTGATGCTTTTCCTTCTCATGGCGCTTATCTTCGCAATGCTGCTCGTGTTTTTTCCGCATACGATGGATGAAGGGGACAAAACGCAGATGATCGTTGCAACATGATTTATGCTGTTGCTGGCATTTTTGGGTTACCTGGCTGTACGCGCCATACGAAAATAAAGCAGCCGGGGGCCTTAAACGCGTGTGCAGTTTTGGCCGGGTTTGCAGCCCGCCCCGACATTCGCCAGAGTACCTTCATATAAAGACATGGGGGCACTTTTTATGTTAAAATAATCCGGGGGTGACGGAAGGGTTATCATGGATATTAAAATAGAACAGGCTTACGGCGATATCGATACGGTTAAAGCGCTTTTTCAGGCATATACGCAAATGCTTAATATCGACTTAAGCTTTCAAAAATATAAAGAGGAATTAGAGGGGCTGCCGGCCAAAAACGCATTGCCGGGAGGCAGCTTCTATATTGCCTGGTGCGGCGGTGTCCCGGCCGGATGCATAGCCATGCGCCCGCTCGATAATGAGCGCTGCGAGATGAAAAGGCTGTATGTAAAGCCGCAATTCCGCGGCCACGGATTGGGGAAGGCATTGGCCCGGCAAGTAATAGAGGATGCAAAAGCATTAAAACATAAGAAAATGCTGCTTGACACACTGGCCTCGTTCGAAAACGCCATCGCTCTTTACAAAGCGCTGGGGTTTTACGCTATAGAGCCCTACTATCACAACCCGATTGCGGATACGCTTTATCTTTGCCTGGATCTATAAAAAAACTGACTGATTAATGCCTGAAATTTAATATCGTCACAATAAACATCCATTTAGTTTTTTATATTTTGAATAAATGATATATGAAACACATCCCCGATGGAAGAAATTTGTTGTAAGCAGGCGCCGGTTTGCCTTATACTAAGCTTACGGAGGATTTTTGCTTGACAAGTTTAAAAAGTCTATTGATAAAAGCCACGCTCAAAACCATTTCTCCCATTATTGCAAACGCCAAGCTGGAGGTACAGAGAAGCCGGCAGGATTTTTTGGGCACGATCAAAAAAACGCCCGAAGGCGTGATTTCCGAGCAGACGGAACTCGGCAGTATCAAGGCGGAATGGTTTTATAGGGAAGAAGCCCCGGAGCTCCCTGTCATTATGTACTTTCACGGCGGGGCTTATGTGACGGGGTCTTTGCTTTCCAGCCGTGTTTTAGCTTCCGAACTTGCCTTTGAGACGGATTTTAGGGTGCTTTCCTTTGAATACCGGCTGGCTCCCGAGCATCCATACCCTGCGGCTTTAAAGGACGCGCTCGACGTATATGCGCATCTGTTGTCCAGCGGTATAGACCCGGGCGATATCGTATTTGCCGGGGAATCGGCAGGCGGAGGGCTGCTTGTATGCACCGCGCTCGCGTTAAAGGACGAAAACAAACCTCTCCCGTCGGCGCTCATATGCCTTTCTCCATGGACGGACCTGGAACTGAAAGGGGAATCGATTGAGAGAAACGCAAAGAACGATCCGCTTTTGACCTCCGAGTATTTGCGGTCGTCGGCGGCTATGTACGCTGCGGGCCGAAGCCTGCAGGTCCCATACATCTCGCCTGTAAACGGAGAGCTTTCGGGATTGCCGGATGTGCTCATACACGCCGGCTCCGATGAAATACTGCTCGACGATGCAAGGCGTTTGTACGAAGAATTAACCGCATGTGGCGTAAACGCAACGCTGAAGATCTTTGAAGATATGTGGCATGTCTGGCATGTGTTCGACATACCCGAAGCGCATGAGGCGCTTTCGGGCATAGGCGACTTTATCCGGCAAAAGAGAAGCGGCGGAATAGAGTTGACGTAAAAAGGAAAATATTAGGGACAAATGGCTGAAGGAATAATAATGGACAAGACGGCGCATAAATGGTACAGGCTCGATAACGCGGCCAAGCTTTTTCCGGCGATCAAAAACAGGAAATGGATGTCCATTTTCCGTTTGTCTGTTCTGATGAATGAAACGATAGACGCGAAAGCGCTGCAAAAAGCCCTGGATACGGTAATCGAAAGGATGCCCGTATTTGCTTTAAAGATGAAGGCCGGGTTTTTCTGGTATTATCTCGAACATAACACGAAGCGTCCGCTGGTGCAAAGAGATGTTTCCAATCCGTGCGTGCGCTTCAACTTTAAACGAAACAGGGGCTATCTGTTCCGCGTGCGTTACTTTGGCAGGCGCATCGCGCTGGAGGTATTCCACGCGCTTACAGACGGCAGCGGCGGTATTGTATTTTTAAAAACGCTGGCGGCGGAATATTTGAGGCAAAAAGGTTATGATATCCCCGCGGAAAAAGGAGTATTGAACTGCGGCGAAGCGCCGCATCCGGAGGAAATGGAGGACGGTTACGGACGTTTCGCCAAATTAACGGCCGTAAAAAGCCGCAAGGAAAGCAAGGCCTACAGCATCCGGGGCACGCGGGAGCCGGCGCATATACTCCATATCGTCACAGGGCTCGTCCCCCTGCAGGCATTAAAGGCGCAGGCTTCAAAATACGGCGTTTCCATAACGGAGTATATGACAGGCGTACTGATATACGTGCTCGATGAAATTCAGCGCAAAGAAGGCCGGAGGCGGGAGCCCATAAAGGTTTCCATACCGGTGAATATGCGCAGATACTATTCTACCGCTACGCTCCGCAATTTTTCCATTGTGGTCAATCCGGGTATAGAACCGAAATACGGGGAATATTCGTTTGAGGAAATACTGCAGCATGTACATTACTTTATGCGGCTTGAGACCTCGGAAAAAAATGCAAACGCCCGCCTTGCAAGGAACGTAAAATCGGAAAAAAACCCGTTCGTACGGGTCATGCCTCTGATACTGAAAAATTTTATTATCAACATGGTATTCCGGTATTCGGGGGAGAGCCGGTTTACAACCACGATTACAAACCTCGGGGTAGTGGAAGTTCCGGAAGCCATGCGGGAGCAAATTGAGCGTTTCGATTTTCTGCTCGGGCCATCGCGCTTCAATAAAGTGAACTGTGCGGTGATCACTTTTGGAGAAAACGTATGCATTAACTTTACGCGTACAATTGAGGAGCCGGTTGTCGAAAAAGACTTTTTTACTTTCTTCGTTAAAAACGGAATCCCGGTGAAAATCGAGAGCAATCAGGAGAACTATTGATATGTCTTATTGCGTGAACTGCGGCGTCGAATTAAGCGATACGGAAAAACAATGCCCCCTTTGCGGGGTAAAGGTATTTAACCCGCTAAAGCAGGGCGAGGCCGAGCCGGAAAAGTGCTATCCGGTAAGGGTGGAAACGATTGATTCGGCAGCCGGGAGAAGATTCTGGGTCAAGATCGTATCCATACTGCTCGCGGTCCCATCTCTTATCTGCCTCGTATCGAACCTCCTGTATGAAGGGTATCTCTCCTGGTCTTTGTATGCCGTGGGAGGGATCATGGTGCTGTGGGCTTTTGGCGTTTCACCGTTCCTTTTCAAAAAAAACGCTGCCATCAAATGGATACTCATCGACATTGCGGCATTATCGCTGTACCTGTATCTTATCGAATACTCGTCCCTCGGAACCTGGTTTTTCCCGGTCGCTTTTCCCATCGTTCTTATGGCCGGTCTGCTGGTACTGCTGCTGACAGCCTTTGTACAGCGTGGAATTTTTAAGGAGCTCTATACCGTTTCCGCTATTTTCTTCGCGGTCGGTTTGTTCCTGGTGGCTGTAGAGGTATTGATAGATTTTTATCTGACAACCCGGATACAAGTGGTTTGGTCGTGGTTTGTGCTGATCTCTTGCATGGGAATCGCGTTTGTATTTATTTTTATCGAGCGCAATAAAAAGATAAAAGAGGAATTGAAAAGAAAACTCCACATTTAGTATCGGTTATCCTTGGAGGAAGCTTATGCAGATCCGGATCGAGGAAAAAGGAAGAGAGGACATACCCTTAATAAAGCCCCTGTGGGAAAAGCTCAATACGCTGCATTTCCAAAATTCGGTGCATTTCAAGCATAAATATAAAAAATGGACTTTTGAAGACAGGATGCGCATTCTAAAGGAAAAGCTTGGAGCCGGCCTTGTAAAGCTTGATATGCTCTTCGACGAAGAAACGCAGGCCTATGCGGGATACTGCTTAAGCCTGATAGCGGACGGGAAGGGTTCGGTGGAGTCCCTGTTCGTGGAAAACGGCTACCGCCTCCATGGACTGGGCGGGCTGCTCATGCAAAATGCGTTGGAGTGGTTCGATGAAAACCGGATTTCGGATATTGGCATCGATGTGGCCTATGACAACCGGGAGGCGCTGCCGTTCTACCAGCACTGCGGTTTTTATGTCTGCGCATATTGCCTTAAGAAAAAATAACAGGCGGATGTTTAAATAAAAACTTATTCCAAAACATAACAAAAAATCCCGTACTTATGCGGGATTTTTATGTTTTAGCTTACTACAGCAACGTAACGAATCTTACTGAATATAAATCACACATGATCATCGCCCGGGAGACATTATCCTGCAAAACAAAGTAATTGACCCCCACAGCCATCAGCCGGCCTGTTTTATCCACATACTGGTTGGACCCCAGGATAAATTCCGCCTTTACGAATTTGCCTATATTGCGGGCGAGAAATCCCGGTATATACTCCGCATTGGCAAGCGGAGGAGGTCCCTCACGCACCATTGTTTCCTGGCTGGGAAGGCCCAACGGCGGTACTACCGGCAATCCAGCCATACCTGTCATACCCGCCATCGGCTGGAAGGGCTTCATAGGCATCTGGGGCTGCGGCGGGGTCTGGGGCTGCGAGGGCTGGCTTGGTTCTCCAAATGACATGTATGGATTATTTTGCGTCTGATTCATTAAGTCCATATTCATATATATACACCACCTTTTTATGTTTGTGCGTATAAAGCGGTCGGATTATAGAAACAATGGTCTCCGACTCGCGTATACCAGTAACCTGTTTGATTGTAGGGGAAGAAATTGGGGCATGTGGGAATAAAGGGGTTCATATACCACAGTGTTTCTGCCGTGATACCGCCGCCTATGCCGCCGTTGATCGCCCAGTCAGCCACTTCCAGATCCTCTGGACGGGGCGTCATCGACCAGACGTTCTGCACATTCTGCTGGCCGCCTATTACCGATTTGTAGCAGGAGTATTGGCACGCCTGCTGAATTACACTTCGCAGATCGCCTTGATTTAAACGTTGGTATTCCCCGTACGCCACCCTCACCCGGTTCATAACGGATGTTCCGACTGCCCGCATTCCGTGCGTTCCTTCACCTTCGGCTTCGCATCGGATGAGCCTGGCAAAGAGTTCTCTCGTACCCATAAAATCACCTCTATAATAAATATTCATGGCGCTATGAAATGGTTACAGATGTCGCGTTTGGAAATGTATGTATTTTAAATTATCGATATGAAAGCCAAATATTAATCAACATAATTTAATCATACAGGGAAAAAATAATAAAAAAGGGAGGTGATTATGATTCTAAAAAAAATATCGGTTATTTTATTAATCCTTTTGTTAATATGCAGCAGTACGCTTACGGCCTATGCGGCCGGCACGACGTACACGGTGGTGCGTGGAGATTCGATGTGGAAGATCGCCGTAAAATATCAGATCGGATTGGATGAACTGAAAGCAGCCAATCCGCAGATTAAAAACGCAGCCATGATCTATGTAGGCCAAAAGATCTATATTCCGGAAGCCTCGCCATTAAAATCCTTGGAAGACCAGGTTATAACGCTTGTGAACAAGGAGCGCGCGGCAAGAGGGCTTGCGGCGCTGAAGACGAACTGGGAGCTGTCCCGCGTAGCACGGCTTAAGTCACAGGACATGATCGATAAAAACTATTTCAGCCATACTTCTCCGACATACGGTTCTCCGTTTTCGATGATGCAGAAATTCGGGCTCAGGTTCTCGGCCGGAGGGGAAAACATCGCATACGGGCAGAGAACGCCGCAGGAGGTAATGAATGCCTGGATGAATTCTCCCGGACACAGGGCCAATATACTGTCTTCGGCATATACCCATATCGGAGTCGGCGCAGCGAAAAAATCCAACGGTACGCTGTATTGGACGCAGTTATTCATGAAACCATACTAAATCCCAAATAAAACAGAAGCAGGAAGGTTTGCTGCCCCACTGCTTCTTTTTTAAACCGCTTAAAACGGTTTATTATATATTTTAAATGAAGTATTTTATGCGGGGTATCATATAGTCAATTTCAAATCGGATTTTCTTAAGCCAAAAAATATTTGACAAAAGGCGCATATCTTTGTATACTGTGCATAAAGTATATATACAGTATGCCTGGGATGGACGAATGGATATTATTATCAGCAATGCCAGCGATAAACCGATCTACGAGCAGATCACGTCGCAGGTAAAGAACATGATTATAAACGGAATGCTGCAGGAAGGAGACGCTTTGCCCTCCATGCGGCTTTTGGCGAAGGAACTGCGCATCAGCGTCATCACCACAAAGCGGGCCTATGAGGATCTGGAGAGGGACGGATTTATAGAGACCGTCGCAGGTAAAGGAAGCTTTGTCGCGGGCAAAAATGTTGAGTTTATAAAAGAAGAGCAGCTGCGCATAGCAGAGGAGTATCTGCAAAAAGCCGTTCATGTGGCGAAAAGCGGAGGCATCTCTCTTGATGAGCTTGTGGAGATCATAACATTGCTTTACAGGGAGGACATATAATGGAGCATGTACTGCAGGTCAAAAATCTGACGAAACACTACAGCGAATTTACGCTCGACCATGTGGATTTCTCTTTGCCAAAGGGAAGCATTATGGGCTTTATCGGAGAAAACGGAGCCGGAAAGACGACTACGATAAAACTGTTACTGAATCTTATCAAAAGAGATGCCGGGGAAATAAACGTTTTCGGTTTGGACAATACGCGATGCGACAGGCAGATAAAGGAGCAGCTTGGCGTTGTATTGGACGGCAGTTATTTTCACGATAATTTAAAACCATACGACATATCCCGCATTATGCGCAATATATTTGCCGGGTGGGACAATGATGCTTTTGCAGGATATATCAAAAAATTCAAATTGCCGCAGGACAAAAGGATAAAAGAATACTCAAAGGGGATGAAAGCCAAGCTTTCCATCGCCGCCGCCCTGGCCCACCGCCCAAAGCTTCTCATTTTGGATGAGGCGACAGGCGGGCTTGATCCGGTCGTGAGAAACGAGATACTGGATATTTTTATGGAGTTCATTCAGGACGAGGAGCATTCCGTGCTGATGTCCACCCACATAACGAGCGACCTCGAAAGGATCGCCGATTATATTACGTTCATTCACGAAGGTAAAATGATATTCAGCAGTTCAAAAGATGAGCTGATTTACGACTACGGCCTGCTGCGCTGCGGGGCAGAGGACTTTAAAAATATTTCTCCGTCCGATATCGCAGGATACCGCAAAGGGCAATTCGGTTATGAAATACTGATCCGCGGCAAGGCGAAAATGCTTCAGAAATACAGGCGGCATACCATAGATGCGGCGAGCATAGAAGACATTATGCTTTTTCATATAAGGAGTGACGATCGATGAAGGGACTGATACTGAAGGATCTTATCAATTTGCGCAGATACGGCCGTTCCATATTTCTGTTTATAGCGGTGTTTGCCCTGTTTGGCCTGATGAGTAAAAACTGGGATTTCCTGGAGGGAATCATCATATTGATGTTTACCATGATGACGGTTACAACGTTTTCCTATGACGATATCGCAAAATGGGATATCTATGCGCTTTCCCTGCCCGTATCTAGAAGGCAAATCGTGAGGAGCAAATACCTGCTTGCGATACTTTTATCGCTCGCGGGCATCCTGCTGTCGCTGGCTGTAAATTCCATACTGGCTTTGGTCAAAGATATCAATATTGTTGACAAACTGCTGACGGCATACATTATTTTCGCTGTTGCAACTGTTTTTACATGCATTCTCCTTCCGTTGATTTATAAATTCGGCGTGGAGAAATCGCGTATTTTCCTGACCGTCACAAACGCCGCCCTGAAGCCCTGTTACGGCGATGCTTATAAAGATACCGTGGAGCCGGTAAAAACCGCGCTGGAGGATTTAAGCTCCGCAAGAGAGCAGGCGCGATACCGGGAGATCGTGGACGAAGCCAATGAAACGTTAAGCGAAAGCAAGGCGGAGCTGTCGGATGCGGAGGAAAAGCAGCGCACCGAGCTCTTAGATGCAAGCGAAAAATTAAAAGACGCACAGGAAAAAATAGACAAGGGCGAAAAGGAGATCGCGGACAACGAGGCTAAGTTCAAAAAGGAGATCGCAAAGGCAAAAAGCAAGCTGAATGCAGGTTGCGCGAAGCTAAAAAAAGGCGAAAAGGAATACAACAAGCAAAACACGCTCTATAAGACGGCAAAAAAGCAGGCAGAAAAAGAATTTCCCGCAGCAGAAGCGCAAATCGCCGCGTCGGAGACGCAGATCGCCCAAAGCGAGGCGGCGCTGAATGCTTTAAAATACAAACTGGCGAACGATCCTACGCTGACAGAGGCGGAAAAAGCGGAGCTTGCCGCCCAGATCGCGGCAGGCGAACAGCAGCTTAACGCGGCAAAAGCGCAGCTTGCAGCCGCCAAGAAAGAGCTTTCCGCCAGGAAAAAGGAATTAAAAGAAGCGGGAAGCAAATTAAAAGAGTCCCGGAAGCTCCTCGACTCCTCCAAAAGGAAACTGGATCAAAGCAAAGCAAAGATCGCAAAGGAAGAAAAGAAAACCCGTAAGAAGATAGACGACGCAAAGAAAGAGCTTGCCGAAGCAAAAATAGAATACGCGGACGGGCGGAAGGAGTACGACGATGCGAAAAGGGATTCCGACGAAAGAATCGCCGATGCGCATCAAAAGATAGCCGAAGCCGAAGAGGACATCCGCGAAATAAACGAGCCCGAATGGTACGTGCTGGACCGCGAAACCAATCCCGGATTCGTGGATTACGGGCAGGCGGCCGACAGGGTGGACGCCATCGCGCAGGTCTTCCCCGTATTCTTCATACTCGTTACGGCGCTTGTCTGCCTCACGACCATGACGCGCATGGTGGACGAGCAAAGGACGTATATCGGCACACTGAAGGCGCTCGGCTATTCCAAAGCGGCGATTGCAGGCAAATACCTGGTCTACGCGGCGCTCGCCAGTATCACCGGCAGCGTTGCGGGCGTGTTTCTGGGTTTTGCCATATTCCCCACGGTGATCGGCAACGCCTATGCCATCATGTATACCCTGCCGCATATCATCAACGAATTCAATGTGTTATACGCGGTTATCTCCATTGTGTTCGCCGTTCTCACAACGACGCTTACCGCATGGGCCGCATGTTCCAAAGAGCTGAAGGAAGTTCCGTCAGCGTTGATGCGCCCAAAAGCCCCGCGTCCCGGAAAGCGTATTTTCCTGGAGCGCATTCCCTTTATATGGTCAAAGCTCAATTTCTCCAGAAAGATCACCATGCGCAATATATTCCGCTATAAAAGGCGCTTCGCCATGACGGTCTTCGGCATCGCAGGCTGCATGGCGCTTGTGCTTTCGGGATTCGGCCTCATGGACTCTATCCGTTCCATTGCGAGCAAGCAGTTTGATGAACTCTACCGCTACAATATGGTCGTTTTGCTAAAGGACGGGGATGACAGCGTCCGCCAAATATCCGAAACGCTTAAAAACGATATGCGGATCACCGAAGCCATGCTCGCAAGGGAGCAAAGCGTGACCGTTATGAAAGACGGCACAGAAAAGGACGCGACGCTCTTTATTCCGGAGTCCGCGGGGAAACTGGGCAGTTTTATCGTTTTAAAAGACCGCATTACCGGCAAGGGTGTGGCGTTTTCGGATGACGGGATCGTACTCACTGAAAAGCTGGCAGCCAAGCTGAATGCATCGCCGGGCGATACGGTCGCCGTCGAGGACGGCGATCACGACAGGCGGGACATGCGTGTCGCAGGCATTACGGAAAACTACGTGTCGCATTATGTCTATATCTCCCCCTTGCAGTATACGGCTCTATTTGGAAAAGAGCCCGTATTCCGCGAGGCCTTTGCCAAGACGGCGCACACGGATGCAGATTTTGAAGACGCGCTTTCCACCGACCTCATGAAGCTGGACGCAGTCAACGCCCTAGGCTTTACCACCAACATCAGCAGGGATTTCAAGGATGTCATACAGAGCCTCTATTACGTCGTGCTGGTGCTCATTGTATCCGCAGGCGCGCTGGCCATTGTGGTATTGTACAACCTGACGAACATCAACATCATGGAGCGGCTGCGCGAGATCGCCACCATCAAGGTGCTCGGGTTCTACGACCTGGAGGTCTCGGCCTACATGTTCTGGGAAAACATCATATTGACGGTTTTGGGCATGGCGTTCGGAACCGTGCTCGGCATCTACCTGCATAGATTTGTCGTCGTGACCGCGGAGGTCGATTTCGTCATGTTCGGGCGGGATATTTACTATCCGAGCTATTTATACTCCATTCTGCTGACCGTGTTTTTTACCGGCATCGTAAACGCAGCCATGTTCTTCAGGCTCCGCAGGATCGATATGGTGGAATCGTTAAAATCCGTGGACTAAATAAAAAGCCGTTTTCCCGAGGGAAAAATTCGTGTATACTGTAATAAAACTTAATTTGGTGAAAAGAATATGAATTGTAGCATAAGACTTGCCACCGCCGAAGATGTGCCGGCCATTTTGGACATCTACGCCCCGTTCGTGCGGGATACGGTGATCTCCTTTGAATACGACGTGCCGGATATCGACGCATTCCAGCAGCGGTTTTCCAAATTTGCGAAGAAATTCCCCTGGTTTGTCTGCGAGATAAACGGGCATATCGCCGGGTATTCCTATGCGCATCAGTACCACGAGCGGTTCGCCTACAGCTGGTCGGCCGAGTGCTCCATATACGTCGACTCCAAATACCACGGGATGCGCATCGGCCAGGCGCTTTATGAATGCCTTTTAGGGGCCCTGAAGCTGCAGGGCTTTATGAACGCCTTTGCCGGCGTCACGGTGCCCAACGAGAAAAGCGAAAGGCTGCACGCCTCCTTCGGATTTGAGCAGGTAGGAATATTAAAAAATATAGGCTTCAAATTCGGACAATGGCGCGATGTCGCGCTGTATGCAAAAAAGATCTCCGACTTGCCGGGCGACCCGAAACCGCCCAAGGTGATCTGGCAGGTCAGCGATATGCCGGAATTTGAATCCATCCTGCAAAGAGCCGCATCCCATGTAAAAGCGGGCTAAAGTGCTTTTACATGGATCTGCCGCCGCATGCCGTCTAAAGGCTGCGTCAGATTTTGCCGAACATTTTTTGACGGATCCCGTAAAGTTCTTCGATCTCTTCGGCCGAAAGCTCGGTTTCCCCGCCTAATAGCCTGGCCAGCAGCAGCGTCTTTGCGGTCTTTTCAACCGCTTCGATATTGTAGTAGATTTCCGTCAGATCGTTGCCGTATGCGATAAGCCCGTGGTTTGCGAGCAGGAAAACGTCCGAATCGTGTATCACTTTTATAAAGCCTGCCGTGATTTTCTCCGTTCCCGGCGTTCCGTAATCCGCAACGGGTATTTTATTGAAAAGTATGATGGGCTCCGCGTAGCCTTTTGTCTCGATGGGCTTTCTCGCAAGCGCAAAGGCTGTGGCATAAGTCGGGTGGGTATGGATCACAGCCGTGACGTCCGGCCGAAGCGCATATATCTTTAAGTGCATGGTCAGCTCCGAAGAGGGCTTATAGCCGCCTGCCAGCACGTTTCCCTTGAGATCCGTTTCAATCAGCATATCCGGCTCTAATATCCCCTTGCAGACCCCCGAGGGCGTGATCGTTACCCTTTCTTCCGCTTTTATGGATATATTTCCCTCGTAGGCGTTCACCATCCGCCTCTCGTACATCATCCTCGATACTTCCACGATCTTATCTTTTATTTCCGTCCTGTCCAATTTAAGTCCTCCATATGAATTTTAAGATAATCCTACTATAAATGATACGGTGAAAAATAATCAATATAATTCCGGTTGTTTTAAAAATTAATATTGCATTGGAGCAATAAACGAATTATAATAATTATAAACTATATTTGTTTATTTAAATATTTAAATATATTGGGAGGAAATCAAATGGCCATAAAAGTAAAAGTCGAAAGATGCCCGCAGAACCATCCGTGCCCGTCGCTTCAGGTATGCCCCACCGGCGCGCTGTCGCAAAAAGGGTACGGTGCGCCCACGGTCGATATTGAAAAATGCATCGATTGCGGGAAATGCGTAAAGTACTGTCCCATGCGCGCATTCGAGCTTTCAAAATAGGCAGATCGGTTTAAAAACAGGGCTTTATCGGCCCTGTTTTAATGATGAGCATAAAGATTCTTCGCTGCGCTTAAGAATGACATATTGGATAAGCTTGTCCATTCTGAAGGAGCAAAGCGTACTGAAGAATCTTTATTTCTCCTTCATGGGCGTGCTGTAATCGGAAGAAAGATTATATTTCCTCCTTAAGGCATTGACTTTGGCGTACAATTCCGTCTTGTAACCCTTATCCGCCGCCCCCGCGGCATACAGGCTGCAAAACACATCGTATTTTGCCGGGTAGGTCTTCTTCATGAAGTCCAAAAACAAAGGCCGCGTGTTCCCCCGCAGGTACAAAGTGCCGGTCAGCACATAGCTTACGGCGCAATCGGCGGCGCTGCTGAATACAGCCTCTATGTTCTCCGTACTGTCCGTTACATACGGTATGATCGGCATCATGTGCAGCCCTGTGGAGGCGTTTGTCTTTGCGAATTCCCTAAGCACGGCCATTCGCAGTTCAAAGCCGGCGGAATTCGGCTCTATCGCGCTGCGCACCTTTTCGTCCGCTACTGTAACGGTCTCGGCAATATTTACGTAGGTTATGCGGGAAAGCTCGTCGATAAGGTCGTAGTCCCTAAGTATCAGGTCGGACTTGGAGGAGATGATCACGGGCGTTTTATGACGTATCATCAGCTTCAATATATCCGGCATAAGCCTCATGGTCTTTTCGGCCGGCTGGTAGCTGTCCGTAACGCCGCCTATATTGACCACTTCCCGTTTCCAGGAGGGGGAGGCCAGCTCCCTCTCCAATACGGAAACGATGTTTTTCTTTGCGTATATATCATGAAAGAAATCCCCTGCGAGGTATTGATGCGAATACATGGCGTAGCAATACCTGCAGCCGTGCGCGAAAGCCGCGGTAGATATTCAGATCCCACCCGTAGAGGAACTTCCGCTTGAGGCGGTTTAAGCCTGTTTGCACCTCTATTTCTTTTACTATATTCTCTCCCATGCGCTTACTTTTTCATTACCGGGATCCATACTTCGCAGCGGTAATCCGGCGAAGAGGTATCCCCATCGGGATAAACCTCGAGTTCCGGCGCCGCGTCGTGGACATATCCCGTTGCGGGAAACCATTCGTAAAATATGCGCCGTGTGACCTCCTGGATAGCGTCCGGCAAGGGGCCTACGCTTTGGAATACCGCCCAGGCCGCGGCGGGAACATGCGCCGCCGTAAAATCCTCGGGTACGCTGCCCTCTTTTTTTATGCCGATCAAGTACGTGAACGACTCCATGTCCTGCTCAAAGTCCATACAGACGCCGAATACCCCGTTGCCTCCCTCATACGCGCAGATTTTCTCTATCGTACCGTCTTCCCGGCAATCCTGCCAGAATTTCGGGACCTGTTTAAAATTATCCCCGTCCCTTGTCGTAATGCGCCTTGCTTTGCCCGCTAAATCGAAGGCTTCCTTTTCTATTATTTTGTAATCCATGTCTTTATCTCCTTTTATCGAAATATGAAAAGAGATCTTCGGGAAGGCTTTTAATCCGGCCCCGCATACGCGCGCTGCAGCGGGGGTTATGCCGTGCATTTTTTTGAATGCTTTGGCGAAGGATTCCGGCGTTTCGTAACCGTATTTATAGGCCGCGTCTATTACCTTACACCTGCCGGCCGCAAGTTCCTGGGCCGACAATGTCAGCTTTCGCCTGCGGATATAATCCGCCACCGTGAATCCCGTTATCATATGGAACACGCGCTGGAAATGAAACGAGGACGAAAAGGCGGTTTTGGCGATCTCTCCGATCTCCAGCTCTCCCGCTATGTTTTCCTCGATATAATCGAGCGCGCGCTGCATATTGTTCAGCCAATCCATCAAAGAAACTCCTTTCAGTTATTAAGTATAAATCCATATATGGCGGATGTCCTGTCTTTTTATGCCGTGAGGTGACAGGTTTCCGGTCCCTGTATTTTATCAAATACTTTGAACTTTGCTTTATGGATATGGTATAATTAAGAAAATTTATTTTCCAGGGGTGTTATTCATGCCGCAATATGAGGCAACCGTAAGAGGAAGCGTGCAGGACGCAGCAGATTATCTGCAAAAAGAGATCACGAGCAGTTCGGCGAGCTCGGAGCTCGCGGAAAAATACAGCCTTTTCTCCCCCGACGGCAAATGCTGTACCGTTATGATCTTCGAAAAATACTACATGCGCAATGAGAGCCGGATATCCCTTACCATCACAATCGACGACCTTTCGAGCGGTACGCGTGTGTGCGCGACCACTTCCGGCGGCGGACAGGGGGCGTTTTTCAGTTTTGACTGGGGCGCAGGCAAGAACTTTATTACGACGGTTTCGGAGATAATCGACCGTATGCGTTAACTACCGCTTGCCAAACCATGGGATCAGCATGGGCACTCTTTTCTTATATTCTTCGTAGGAAGGCCGTGTGGCCGACACATGCTTTTCCATCATTGGAATGCTCACCAAGACGAACAGCAGCGTAATGGCCGCAGGCCCTATAACTGTATACCAGAACCCGGGCAGCGCGCCAAGCTGCATAACAAAGATGCCCCACCAAAAGAAGACCTCGCCAAAATAGTTCGGGTGCCGGGATACCCGCCACAATCCCCCGTCGATACACGCGCCGGGTTCTAATTTCTTAAACCGCGTCATCTGATTGTCCGATATAAACTGTATAACCGCGCAGGCAATGCACACCGCAAATCCTGCAAACGAAACGGCATTTGCGCCGCCTTTTTCGAATATGCCGAAATACACGGGTATAAGGCCGCCGAATACAAAAAGCGTAGGCATAAGATGGATGCCGAACAGGTTGATGAACACCCAGAACCTTGGCGAATTCTCCTTGTACATGGTGTAGCGCCAGTCCTGATATTTTAATCCGTAAAACCGCAGCGCCCAGTTCAGGGTTAAACGCAGGCCCCACGCAAAAGCCGCGATAATATACAGTACATCAAGCATTGAAAGCATTCCGCCGCGGATAACCATCCAGGCGGGAAGAATGACGAGCGGCGCTACGCTCCAGTACGGGTCGTATACGCTGGAGTTTTGAAAAACGAGGCCGAATATCCATACGACGAGCGTAGCCGCGATGTCCGCAACGAACATGCGGAAGAGGGGCGTGCCCGGAAAAAGCCCATAAATATATACGGCTGCGGCAAATGCGATCAAATAAGCGAAAAATATAATAATAAATGAAAGAGTGCGCGATTTTTTCAACATAAAGCCACCTTAGAAGAATATTTGGAACTTTATGGTTGTATGTTATCACAAGAATTCCGCTTTCTCAATATGAAACCTGTATTTGTATGGTCACTGTACTTTAACTTTTGCCAATACCCTTTGTTTGGCCGTATCGGATAGCAGGAGCCAGGCCGCGTTGCCTTTTAACCGCTGCAGGGTGGTTCCTCCGGCTTTGGCATTGGGACGTTTCATAAGGTAATGCTTTTTCCCTTTGAATTCCTTTTTATTCAAAGCAAGCCATACGCTATCGCCTTTTGCAATACCGCATGCGTCCAAAAATACATTAGCATGATTGCCGTATTTTGCGGCAAGCTCCTTCCAGTCCGCGACGGACGCGCCCGGCCCGAATTCCGCAGCCACGCCTTTTTTAGCGTCCTTTGCGCTGTATTTAGCCTTTGTCAGTATGAAATCGAAGTCTTTTAAGCCGTCGTCAAAAGCCGTCACACGGTAAGGGCTGCTTTTAACGTTGGATATCTCCACAGCGAGTTGGTTTTTACCGGGGGCATATTCTGCGATCCGCATGAATAATCCCGTCTCTTTGTTCAGCATGGTTTCGCTGTCGGAAAATTCCCAGCCGTCATTTAAAAGAGCGCCGAACCAGCAGGCGGCATCGTCCAAATGCATTTCATTAAAAGCGAGACGGACGGCGTTCCCCTGTTTTGCGACCGTGCAAGCACATCCGGCAGCCGGCAGATTGTTTCTCAGTTCTTCCGAAAGCCCATCCGGCCAGGCCTGCGCAGCCTGCTTGTATTCACCGATCAGGACAGAATAGGAATTATTCGTTTCCTTTAGATTTGGCGCTACGAAAAACCGCCCCTTTTCAAAATAGCGTCTTTGATTGCTGTTCAATTTATATGTGAAACCGTTTTCCAGCAGCGTATTTTCGTATTTCAGCACCGAACCCTCGTCGACCTGCTTATATACGCAAACATAGGCCTGCTTGCAGTTTTCGATTTGCCTCGCAAAAAGCTGTTCAAAACTTCCAAAGCGAAAATAGGGAACGGCGGCGCAAAGCTCCAAAGGCAACTCATCCGGCCAATCTCCCTCCCCGCCGCTTTTCTCAAAGTCGAGCTGCAGTATGTTGTCCTTGTATGCGATATTTAGTTTCCTCGCACCCTTTACGGCTCCGGTCTCCGCCAGGTGCCATCTGGCCCCGGCAAAACCGGCAAGCCAGCTTATAAACTCCTGCATGCTTACATTTGCAAAGCGCACGCAGCAATTTTCATCCGCTTTTATTATTTTGCAATCCAAAACACTTGCGGACGGATACGGTGCGCTTCCGCAGATCAGCCGTGAATCCGCAGGCCACTGGCTCGCGGCATAATCGAATGAATCGACGGACTTCTTTAGTTCTATGATCCCGGCTATTTCGGGTTCCTCTTTTTCGCGGATCTGCGCGCAGCCGGCTGTATACAGCACAATAAGCAATACGAAAAGGAAAATAAGACCTCTAATTACCGGCGTCGCCGCTATCCGCCCGTGCGAGGACCCGCGCTTTGACTCTTT
>Ga0366754_1038_pt1 | contig 23238 bp, 20 predicted proteins | sample BONcelHN113001E4_FD_207082 | JGI IMG/M metagenome (GOLD analysis project Ga0366754, IMG submission 207082) | Enriched cells from coal bed in the Powder River Basin, Montana, United States - BONCAT cells N11 rep1 HSBNCT.N11.300.1.E4 ... | reverse complement strand
ACGATAGAAGGCGTCATTATTTCACATTTCCATGACGATCACATGCAGGGACTAAAAGTATTGCCCAAAGTGCCTGTCTATGGAAGCGAGCACTTTAAAACCGCGCTGGATATATGGACGGAAAAAGAGGAGCATAGGTATTTTTACCCGACAGTTTTGATTAAAGATACAGTTTCGATAGAATTCGGAAAGCACCGTATCACGATGATCCCGTTCCCGGGGCATTCTCAATGCACGCTCCTGACGCTGATCAACGGAAAGTATCTGCATATAGCGGATGAACTGATGTTTTCCAACGAGAGCAAACCGGTGCTGCCCATGACGGATCCGGGCTGCATACAAAGGCATTGCTATTTATGATAAATTTCGTTGGCATTGATCTTGAAAGCCCTGTATACCTGCTCCAGCAAAATGATCCTGAAAAGCTGGTGCGCAAACGTAAGGTCCGAAAAGGATAAAATCATGCCGCATTGCTTTTTAGCATCTTGCCCAATGCCGCATGACCCGCCGATAAGAAAATCGAAAGAGCTTGTCCCTTTAAGCGCAGCCTCTGAAAATATCGATGCAAACTGCAGAGAATCCACCTTTTTTCCCTCGGGCGAAAGCGCTATGCGCAAGTCCGTCCCGGAAGAAGCCTTCAGCAGTCTCTCCGATTCTGCGTTCACGGCTTTCTTTACGTCCGCGGGCGAATCCCCTTCCGGCTTTTCCTCCGCTACCTCCAAAACTTCCACCTGCGCGAAACGGGAAAGTCTCTTTAAGTACTCCTTCTGTGCTTCCGCAAAATAGCTTTCCTTTAAACGGCCGACACAGCAGATCCGTATTTTCACGAGTACATCCCCGGCTCCGGTATTTGGACATTCATCAAAACCGACGTGAGCGCAATGTATAAAAAGGCCGCGGCCAGACTGAGCCAAAGAAGCATTCTGTGCCTGTTATCCTGCGGAACAAGCCTTTTTTCGATGATTGGGACATAATCCTTTTTTAAAGCGCGCAGCACAAATGCCGCCAGTATGACCGCAGCAATTGCCCAGCAAATTATCCATAAGAGCTTTAAAGCGGCGCCTGTTTCGGTTTCCGCCGACGGCATGAGATTCAGTTTCCACGGAAGATCGAAAAAGTAGTTGTCCATGACCATCGTATAGGCGATCAGATTATTGAGCGCGTGGTAAATGACGCCTGCAAATATGGAGCCTGTATATATGACGATCAGCCCTATCAAAACCCCGATTACAGCAGTCGGAACTACGGACATGAGAGAGCCGTGCGTCATGCCGAAAAAAACGCCTGTGACAAGAGCGGCTTTTACAGGGCTTGTGTAAGCGGAATAACCGGATAATATCATGCCCCGGAATATAAATTCCTCAAATGCGGGAGCGTATACGCATAGAATGAGTATAGCCAGCCAGGCCGGTTTTTCAAAAATCAATCTCGTGCTCTCCGGTTCCTGCAGGCTCACGCCCATAAGCTGCAGTATGATGTTCCAAATTGCGCTTAACATTGTGGCTATAATATACCCGAGTACTACAAGCAGCGCTGTCAGCGCTACTTTTTTAAAGCTCAGGCTTTTTATGCGAAGAACGCTTTTAATATCCGTATTCGATTTGAAGGCATAGATGACAAGCGGAATATAGGCAACAAGTTGTACGAACATTGATATTTCCACTACGTAATTTGTTAGTACATCGGGGCCCAATCCAATTAGGACCCATGAACCCAGACTGATCGCAAGAAACGAACCGATCAGAAAAAGATAGGTAAAGTTAGACTGTTTTAAATCAAACGTTTTTTTTCTCTCCACTGCACCCTCCGTTATTTCACATGGAATATGCCGGCTGTTTTTTTCCGGAAAGCCATGCCGAGCGCCATATCCCTGCCTACTTTAATATTTGCCGCGGTGAGCTTTTGATACACAACGTTGTATGCGAGTTCCTCATGGTTGTTTTCCTCGCTCAAATGCCCGAGGAGTATCCCCTTTACGCCGTTTTTAATAAGCTCTACTGCGGCGCATCCGGCCGCGTCGTTGGAGAGATGCCCGTTGTCGCCAAGGATTCTCTTTTTTAACGCCCTCGGGTAACGCGAGGAATTCAGCATGCCGATATCGTGATTGGATTCCAAAAGCACGATATCCGTGTTTTGCAGATGGGAAATGATTTTTTTGGTGCAATGCCCGAGGTCGGTCATAACCGCGACGCTTTTATTTTTATAGCAGACGCGGTAGCCTACGGACATGGCCGCATCGTGCGGCGTCCTGATGGCCTCGATGCAGAGGTCTTCAATATAAAAGTCCGTGTCGGTATATACGCAGATATTTTTTTCTTTAATCTCCCCGATTTTTGGCCGCATCGCATCCCACGTCGCCTGATTCGCAAATATGGGAATGTCGTATTTGCGGGACAATATGCCGGCGCCCTTGATATGGTCGATATGCTCGTGGGTAATGAGTATTGCCTTTATGTTCCGGGCCTCCTCGCCTATGCAGGAAAGTGCGCTTTCCACAACAGAACCGGAAAGCCCGGTATCGATCAAAACACCCACATCCTTTGCGCCTACAAAAACGGCATTGCCGGAAGAACCGCTGAAAAGCGGAGAAAAAGCCAAAGACATAAAGTCAAACCTCAAGATATACATTTAGCCCTAAACTACCGTTTCTTATATGAACGGCTTAAACATGCTCAACTATGATTATACTTTATATGCCAAATGAGCACAACATAAAAATACGGCCGTTGCTGGCCGTTAAGGCTGTTTTACAAAACCTGTTGCGGTGTTATCTATTAGGTTGAAGCATAATTGCTTTTCCTTGATAATGCAGTATTCAAAAAACCATGGGAGCGGTCTCCTTAGGAAAAATAATCTAGTGGCCGCAGCCGCCGCAGGAACCGCAGGAGCCGCCGCAGGAGCAGCCGGAAGAAGAGCAAGAGCCCTCGGCAGAGCCTCTCGCGTTCATGCCGAAGTAGCATTTTCCCCTGTAGTAGCGTTTCACGTTTTTACCTGCGCACTCCGGGCAGGCCGGCACGTTCTCTCCAAATACGAGCTCTTCAAAAACCTTTTTGCAGTCTTCGCAAATATATTTCAATAGCGGCATTAAAAAAGCACCTTTCTTTAAAGCATTTTCTTCCGCCAGAGGAAAATCCCGGCGGCGATCGAAGCGACCCCGGCCAAAATGACCACAAACCAAAAACCAAATGTGGAATTTATAAACGGCACGGTTACGTTCATGCCCCAGAGGCTGGCAAAAAGAGTGGGAATGGCGATGATGATCGTTATTGAAGTTAGGAACTTCATCACCATATTCAGGTTATTGGATATGACGGAGGCAAAAGCGTCCATCGTGCCCGTAAGAATGTCGCGATAAATGGTACACATCTCTATTGCCTGTTTGTTTTCCACGATGACATCTTCTAAAAGATCTTCGTCCTCAGGATACCTCTTTATGGCATTGGTTTTCAGCATCTTTTCCAAAACGATCTCGTTGCCTTTCAGGGATGTGGAAAAGAATACGAGTGATTTCTCCAGTTTCAGCATTTCTATCAGCTCACGGTTTTTCATCGACCTGTGCAGAGCGGTTTCCACCTGCATGCTGGCCTTGTCTATCCGGCGGAGGTACTGCAGAAACTTGGACGAATTTTTATACAGTAGTTGAAGCGTAAAGCGCGTTTTTTTGGATGTATCGAACGTCTTTACGCGTTCCTTGGCGAAATCCTCAATAATAGACGTCTCTTTCAGACAAACGGTAATGATATAGTCGTCCGTACGCACAATGCCAAGCGGCAATGTGCTGTACATAAAAGACCCGCCTTCCGGTTCCACGACGGGAATGTCGACGATGATCAGCGACTGCCCTTCCTCCAGTTCGAAACGGGCTGTCTCCTCCTCGTCCAGGGCTGCCCTCAGCAGGTCGGGGTCTATGCCGAGCTCTTTTACCACTCTGTCGATTTCGTCTTTGTCCGGATCGATAAGCGAGATCCAGCTCCCCTTTTCAAATTCCTCGATTTTGTATACTTTATTGTTGATCGTCTTGTTAATATAAAGCATATTCTTCACCGCCTTTAAAAAAATATTGTCAGGCGGTAACAGCTAAACACAAGCGGATGCCGCCTTTTTCAAAGCAAAATACACATCGATTGGAAGGGTCAGCGTCCACTTGTTCTCACCTCCTAAAAACTCGATTTCAATTTAACACAATACGTTGCAGTGTATGCGTATAGCCGTTCGCAAGTGCTTGTTGATTGCTTAAAAAAAACAATCCCTTTTACGACTCAACGCAAAAGAGATAGAACTATCCTTTTATCGTCGAGCTTTAGCACTATGCGGCATATGGAACGAACCCAACTGCATTAGGTAAAACCTTGTTCGGTAGTACCTGCTCACCCTTTACCCTCTCTCGAGGTTTCAGGGCAGCAGTTTATATCCGCATAGGAACCTCACCTAACGAAATTCCCATAAGTTATTATAACCTTTTTGAAAAATAATTCAATACCTTGTCAAATTTGTTTATTCAACATTTTTCGTAACCAGATACCATTTGCTGATATCCCGGAATACGTCGAGTTCGCGGATCGTGCCGATGCCCTGTAAATCGCTTCTGTAAACCAGCGAATTCGTCCTGAAATAAAGCGCGATATGCGGCAGGTCGTTTACGAACTGCTGCTGCAGTCCCCCATAGGCCAGCTTCAATTCTTCTTCTTTTACGGTCGCAGCGCATTTTTCAAGAGCTTTATCCATATCCGCGCTCTTATATTTGGAATAATTGTCCTTGCCGTCGGAATTCAGAAGGAAGTTTAGATCCGGGTTCCTGTCCATGTAAAAACTGCACAGCGCCAGCTGGTAATTTCCGGTCTCCAAATCGGCGGTGTATTTGCTCCATTTCTTTTCGACTACCGTAATCTCAAAGCCCCATTCTTTCAGCTGCTCCTTTAAGAGGTTTGCCACGTCCTTTTTATAGGTGATGTCGTCTGTCTGCAGCACTAAAAGATTGCAAGAGAGTTTTAACGGCGCACCGTTTTCCTGCTGCTTTTCCAATATGCCGTCGTTGTCCGTATCCTTCCATCCGGACTCGGACAACAGTTCCTGCGCCCTTGCGGTGTTGTATTCGTAAATTTTAAGTTTTCCGTCGTACAGCCAGGAATCCGGCGGAACCGGGAAGTCCGCGGCAACCGCATGGTTGATAAGGGCTTTCGAAATAATATCGCCCTTGTCTATGGAAAAAGCCAGCGCTTTTCTCACATTCGGGTCGCTGAAAACGGAGTTGTTGATATTGGGCATCAGGCAGTCGTAATACTGCGTGTTATACTCGAGTACGTTTGTCTTGCCGGTTTCACGGTATTTTCCCGCCGTTTGCAGGGATGTCGGCACAAAATCCAGTTCCCCCGTATTCTTGTAGGCGGCCAGTTCCTCCTCGTTATCCGACATTGGAATTGCATTTATGGTTTTTATAAACGGCTTGGTCTTCCACCAGTTTTCATTGACGGATAAGACCATACCCGAATCCGCGTCGTAGGAATCAAGCTTGTACGGGCCTGTTCCCACCGGTTGTTTATCGTCAATACCGGAAGCGTTCTCATAATACTCCTTGGAAAGTACGGGAAATACCATGGAGAATAATACTGCGCTTTTTGGCGACGCGGTAGTGATTTGAAGCGTATAGTTGTCCTCGGCCTTGGCGGATGCGATAAGGCTGTTGCATTTTGCGTAAATACTCTTTTCGGTTGACAGCGCTTTTAGCATCTCCAGCGTGAACAGCACGTCATTCGCAGTCATTTCCTCTTTTTGATCATTTTGAAATTTGATGCCTTTTCTAAGATGGAATGTCCATGTCTTACCGTCCTCGCTCGCCTCCCACGTCTCGGCCAGGCAGGGCTGCGGGCTTCCGTCGGCATCGATCTGCACCAGGCTTTCGAATATCAGACTGTAAATATTCGATAATTCTGCATTCTTTACTTTTAAGGGATTGAGCGTAGACGGGTTTTTCGGCATGGGAACATTCAGCTCTCCGCCCTCAACGGGCATGGCTTCGATTGCCTGGGTCGCCTTAGGATTTGCTGCGGCCGCATTGGCCGCTACCGCTTCCTCTTCCAACGGGTCTTTTAAATAGCAGGCGCTAAGGCTAAAAGCCAAAAGCGCCGCGATGAATAAAGCAAACCCTTTTTTGCCGCTATTGCTCAATTTTATATAATTGCTTGTAGACCTCATATGCCCTCTCGATTTTTTCCACGTAATTACGCGTCTCTTTAAACGGTATCTTTTTAAGGTGTACGCCGTCTTCGGAATACTCTTTATTCCCCAGCCATTCCTCTACCCGGCCAGGCCCCGCGTTGTAGGATGAAAGCACGATCGGGAGGTCCCCGCCCATTTTATCGTTGATGTAGCGCAGGTACCAACAGCCGAAGCGTATGTTTGTCTCTGGCGCTTGCAGCAATTTTAAATCGAAATCCTTGATTTTCAGTTTGCCCGCGATCCATTCGCCTGTTTCCGGCATGATCTGCATCAGCCCTACCGCGCCTTTTTTTGAAACGGCCTTCACCCGGTAGCCGCTCTCCGCCCATATGACGGAGGCTACAAAGTAAGGATCGAGATTGTATTCCTTGGAATACGCAGCGATCTCATTTTCGTAATCCAGAGGATATATGCCCCGGAGTACGACGTCCTTCAGTATGAAAAAAGCCGCGATAAGCAAAATCAAGGTTATCAAGACCCCGATGAATATTAAGGACCTCTTTTTGTTTTTCAAACTCAACCGCCCTTTAGATTTTTTAATAGCTCCTGCACCTTTTCTATCGTTTTTTGCAGTTCGCCTGTATTATCGATCACCGCATCCGCGTATTTCTTCTTTTCTTTGTCGGATAGCTGGTTTCTTATCCTCTTTCGCGCCTCTTCTTCGGATAACCCGTCCCTTTCCGCGATCCTTTTTATACGGACAGCCTCATCGGCAGCAATAAGCCATACCGCATCCATTTCGTCCTGCAGCCCGGACTCTATCAGCAGGGCCGCGTCTATAAACACAACGGAGCTGCCGCTTTTGAAAGCTTCCTTCCGTATGGCCTCCAGTATGACCGGTTGCAATATCCTGTTTAATTTTTCAAGCGCCGAGGGGTTCGAAAAGACATAAGCGCCGAGTCTTCTTCTGTCGATCTCGCCTTCCGTCGTAAAAAAAGAATCTCCAAAAGCGTTTTTTACAGCAAAATAGCCTTCCCGGCCCTTTTTACTGACCTCGCGCGATACTTCATCCGCGCAGATCACTTTATACCCCAGGCCCCGCAAATAATCCGTTACGGCGCTTTTGCCGGATGCGATCCCGCCGGTTATACCGATTAGCTTCATTATACCACACTTCTTTTATTTTGCCTCATACCAGCTTTTGCCGGAAGCTATATTCACCTTAAGCGGCGCGCGCAAATTGGCCGCCGACTCCATTGCTTCTTTTAAAAGGTTTTCCACGGCTTCTTTTTCGTCTATGCACGCGTCTATAATAAGTTCATCGTGTACCTGCAGTATCAATCGCGATTTGAATCCGCGGGAAATCAGCGCATCGTGCACACGTATCATGGCGCATTTGATGATATCCGCGGCGGTGCCCTGTATAGGCGTATTGAGCGCCGCGCGCTCCCCGAAAGAGCGTACATTGTAGTTGGAGGATTTCAGTTCGTTTATCCACCGGGTACGCCCCCAGAGCGTGCGTACGAATCCGGCCGCTTTGGCTTCGGCCTTGATATTTTCCATATACGCCCGTACGCCCGAGAATTCTTTCAAGTATTTCTGTATATAAGCTGCAGCCTCTTTGCGGGATATCCCAAGGTTTCTCGCAAGCCCGAAATCGCTTATGCCGTATACGATGCCGAAGTTTACGGCTTTAGCGCTGCTTCTTTGCGCATTGGTCACCGCGAATAACGGCACGTCGAAAACCTCTGCGGCGGTCCGCCTGTGTATGTCCTCGTCCTTCAAAAACGCGTCGATCATGACCTCGTCGCCTGAAATATGCGCGAGAATGCGGAGCTCAATCTGTGAATAATCCCCGGCAACGATAATGCGCTCCGCGCTGGACGGAATGAATATCCTGCGGATTTCCCTTCCCATTTCCGTGCGTATGGGGATATTCTGCAAGTTTGGCTCTATGCTGGAGATACGCCCAGTAGCCGTCGTCTCCTGTTTGAACGTAGTGTGTATGCGCCCCGTCTTTTTATTTGTGAGCGCCCTTATGCCGTCAATATAAGTACTCTTGAGCTTGGCGGCCTGCCTGTAATCCATTATTTTCTGTATCACGGGGTGCGCGTCCAGAAGTGCTTCCAAAACCTCAACGTCCGTTGAATAGCCCGTCTTCGTCTTTTTTACCATGGGCAGTTTAAGCTTTTCGAAGAGCACTTCCCCGAGCTGCTTGGTGGAGTTGATATTGAAGGCGCCTCCGCAAAGCGCATAGATATCCTCCGTAAGGGTATCTATCAAGAGCTGCAGTTTATCCGAAAGCTGGTTTAATTCGCCGAGGTCAACCGTGAAGCCCTCTTCCTCTATATCAAAAAGCACGTTTACAAGGGGCATCTCTATTTCTTCGAATATTTTTTGCAGCCCATCTTTTTGTATTGCCTCCGTCTGTTTATTCTCAATAACAAACAGCGCCGCAGCGTGTCCGTTCGTATTGTATTTCTCGCAGAGCGCGGGAAGCGAATAATCCCTTTCGGTCGGGTTTATCACATAGGCCGCGATCATCGTATCGAAGCAGTCCCCGTCTATACGGATGCCGTATTCCAAAGCCGTGTGCAGCATGTCCTTCAAACCGTGAAAAAGCTTCGGCTGGTTTCCCGTAAGGAGCGGCTTTAGCCTTCCGAAAACAGCGTCGTACGAAAAATCCATATTAAAAAGCGTTTGCCCGAAGGAAAGCACATATTCCCGCTCCGCATTATCTGCAATATAGAGCTTGTCCTCAAAGACAAAAGAGAGCTTTGCCGAATCTTTTAAGCGCAGCGCAAGTTCAGCCAGTTCTTCGAGGCTTGTGGCGGCAATCTCCACGACTGCTGTTTTTTCCTGCGGCGGCGGCGTCTCGTCTGTTTCTCCCAGGCGCTTCATAAGGCTTTTAAACCCAAGCTCCTCAAAGACAGGCCTTACGTGCTGCACGGTAAGCGGCGTAAACGAAAGATCTTCCATTGTCAGATCCAGCGGTATATCGGTATCGATCGTCGCGATATCGCGGCTTAAATAGGCAAGCTCTTTGTTTGTTACGAGCTTTTCCTTCAGCTTGCCCTCTACGCTGTCTATATTCCCGTAAATCCCGTCTATCGAGCCAAACTGCCAGATGAGCTTCAGCGCGGTTTTTTCGCCTACTCCTGGAACGCCGGGAATGTTGTCCGACGGGTCCCCCATCAGCCCCTTGAAATCGATCACCTGTTTTGGGGTAATATCGTAAACTTCCTTTAGCTTTTCGCTTGTATAGTTTTCTGTTTCCGTAATGCCTTTCTTGGTTAAAAAAACAATCGTTTTCTCATTTATAAGCTGAAATGCGTCCCTGTCCCCCGTGACCAAAATCGCGTATATGCCATGGGAATTTGCGGCTTTTGCAAGCGTTCCCAGATAATCGTCAGCCTCCATGCCCTCCTTTTCCAAAACGCTGATGCCGAGGCGTTTTAAGGCGTCTTTCAAAAGCGGGAACTGCGGCCTTAAATCATCGGGTGTTTCCTTTCGCCCCGCCTTGTACGCCTGGAATTTTTCGTGCCGGAATGTTTTCCCCTTCATGTCAAAGGCCACTGCCAAATAATCCGGGCTGTTATCTGCGAGTGCGCGTATGAGCATGCTAAAAAAACCGTAAACGGCATTCGTGACTTCCCCTCTTTCGTTGGACATGGGGGGAAGCGCATAAAACGCCCTGTGCATCAGGCTGTTCCCGTCTATCACCATCAGCTTTTTATCCATAAATCTACACCCGCATTTTTTGATATCTTTTTTAGACTTTAACATAATCACCGGTAAAAATCAAACTTGCGAAAGAGGGCTCTGCGGGTTAGATCTGAAACAACAAATTTCGCTCTATTTACGCAAAATATTCGCATAACCTCTATACATTTCGACATAAAAAGAATATGATATAGCATATAAAGTTTCCAAAAAATTCATGGAAGTCTATCTTTCGGGGCATTATTAAATGAGGGGTTTTTTCGAAAACATACTTGCAAGCATACCGGAGAAATACAAAGCAGAAATTTTCAGCGATATTGCCAGGGAGAACTTTTTAAGGTCGATTTACTGCTCAATCCTGCTGATCACCCTTGAGATATTTGTAATGCTCGTAAACGGAAGGGAATTCTTTTACGCGCATCTCATCGTGATCGGCACGATCGTATATAATATTTTATTTTTGCCGTTCTTCTATATAGCTTACAAAAAAAGCGCAGTAAAACGATGGCAGACAAGTTTAAATATTTTCTACTTTTGGGGCCTGCTTCTGTTCTATTGCAGCTTAAGTGTTTTCCCGCAAAATGAAATCTCGTCCATCGACACCTATGTCATGGCTATTATAGGGATCACCGCTTTGCTGTACATTCCGCCATGGCAAACCGCCGTAATATTTTTTTCCGTGTATACCGCTTTCTTTTTTGTACTGCCTGTTTATCAGAGCAATGACTATGCCGTACACGTGCTGCGTATCAACGCTTTCGTGATGAACTTTATCGCCTGGGTATTAAGCCGGCTCGTTTACAAGATGAAAATTTCCGCATTGATCGATAAAAAAGTTATAGAAGAAAAAAACGCCATGTTAAAGGAATTGGTCGTACGGGATTCCATGACCTCCCTTTTCAACCATGAAAGCGTGTATAAAAAGCTGGAAGAGGAGATGCAGCGCAGCAGCCGCATCGAATATCCCCTTACCCTTATGATGCTGGATATAGACAGTTTCAAAAGCATAAACGACCGCTACGGGCATTTGTCGGGAGACCGCGTGATCATAAGATTGGCGCAGCTCCTTTTGCAAACATGCCGGAAAACGGATATCGTATGCCGCTACGGCGGAGAGGAATACGTATTGATCATGCCTGATACGAATCCTGTTCAGGCTTTGCAGCTGGCGGAGCGCATCAGGCGCGCCGTAGAATCCGAGAAATTTGAAAACGGTATTCAAATAACCGTAAGCGGCGGCATCAGCGAGTACAGGAACGAAACCGTGGATGAACTGATAGGCATTGCGGATTCCAGGCTGTATATCGCAAAGGAAAACGGTAAAAACCGGTTTATAGCGGAATAAAGCAAGCGGCGTCCTATTCCCCTGTTGAAAAAAAGAAAGCAAACAAAAAGGACTGTTGCGGCAGTCCCTGTACTTATCATATCCGGTTATATATCCAGTGCAACGGCTATGTTCTGCGAAAGCTGCTCCCGAACCTTTTTTAACAAAAGCTCATATATTTTAGCCGTCTCGTTTGTATCCGACGGATAAGATACAAATACGCTTCCCATCCTGTACCCTCGAAGCATTTCATTTGTGTTTTTTAGTTTGGCAAATTCGGTTTTGATCTTTTGCCCGATTATCTCCGTATTCTTTTCATCGCAAAACGGGAAAATGCCCAAATAGTATTTGGAAGCAAATCGTATGAAGGTATCCGTCTCCCAGAAAAGCTCCCTCATATTCTCATAGATAAACGAATCCGCTGCGGGGTTCTCCTCCGATTCGTAATCTCTTTCAAATGCAAGGAAAAGTATGGAAAGAGCAAAATGCCCTTTTTCAGCCTTTCGAAGCTCGCCTTTCAAGTAACGGCTGAGATCGCTCGTCACGATTTCCGCACTCTGCGTGTTTTCGGGGAAAAGGTATTTATATACTTTTTCAAGAAAGACTTCGTTTGCAAACGGCTTCAAGAGGAAATCCGAAGCGCCGCAGAGCATGGCTTCCACAAAAAAGTTGCGCGCCCGGCCGGGGGTCAGCACAATGATGGGCGTACCGCTCTCCACCTTTTGACGCGTTTCCTTCAAAAGCGCCAGGGCCAGATCGTGTTCTATATCCAAATCGAGTATTACGAGCGTTATATCGCCCTCGATCTTATCCAAAGTGTTGTACAGCTTGTACTTGCTGTCGGCGTCGTACACACAGACCCTGCTGCCTTCCAGTATCCTGCGCATTCTCATGGCAAGGATCGTAATCTTCTCCAGCATCACCACGATACGGTCGCTCAAAGTCTATCGCCCCTTCGTCTATTGATTGCGGACAAACCGCCTGTTTGACCATTGGTATATGCTTGCCTTTTTTTTCTGAATTCGAGCTTTAAGGTGAATATCTTGTCCGAATTGAAGAGACGGACAGCAAGGCCGATCATGATTACGAGGAAGACGGCCTGATAGACGGCGCCCAAGGCTACTCCCAAACTGTTGCCCAGGAACAGGTTGTTCATCGTGGTGAAGCTGTGCGTAAAGGGCAGTATGTATATAAGCGCCTTTACTATGAAAGGCAGTTTTTCTATATCCGTAAACATGGTGAGCATATAGGGTATCAGTATGAGGAATACGATAGGCGCAACGCCTGCCTGCGCCGCCTTGATGTCCTTGGCTGTAGCGCCTATGATAAGCGCAATGGACAGCGCGATGAGAATGCTTATGAACAACTGTGCGCCGATGACCAGATAATCCCCCGCCTGAAGCTGCAGTCCCAAAGTCTGCAGGGCCTGCGTGGTCGCCGCGGAGTCTGCGGCCGCAGTGGCCATCATGCCGCCTGTAACGCCGTTCATGTAGAAATAAAAGCTCAGCATATAGACGCCCGCGTATACCAGCGCCACGATCCCTGCGCCGGACATTTTGGCCACCAGAACCGAAGTTCTCGATACCGGCGCTGAAAGAAGCGTTTCTAAAGTTTTGTCGCTCTTTTCATTGGCGATCGCCGCCGCGATCATCTGTGAAGCGAACGTGATCACGATAAACATCACAATTGGCAAAAATAGCGACTGCGACATAACGGCGTTAATAACGCTGCCGGAGTCTACATCCGCGCTTTTTTGATTGATAAATATCTTCTCTTTGGAAACGACCGGCGCTTTTAAAAATGCGGCGTCTTTTCCGGTCGCACTCTGCAGCATCTGCGTCGTAACCGCTTCCCTGATAGCATTGGCCGCACCTGCGGTCGCTCCGGAGTTTCCCCCGCCTGTTATGGAGAAGTTTTTCAGGCGCGTTACTGTTTTGATCTCCTGTTCCAGGCCTTTTTCATATATATTTGCGCCGAATCCGGCCGGTATGCGTATAAATGAATTCAGACCTTCTTTTTCTGCTTGTGAGAGTGCCTGAGCATCGTCCAGCGTTTTATCGAGCGGCTTGATCTGGTATTCCCGGCCGAGATCTTCTATCAGTTTTTTGGTATATGCCGAGTCGTCCTCATTCAATACCGCCATTTTTCCGTAGTTGGCCTGTTCCTCTTTTGCTATACCGCCTATCGTATTTCCGATAAAGAACATAATGAGCACGCCGATAAGAAGCGGAAGAACGGATTGCCATGTGACGAGCTCACGCAGCTCTTTTTTCAGCAATAATGAAAATTTCCTCATTCCCCCGTCACCACCTTTGCAAAAGCCTCTTCCAGATTGTTTGCGGAATATTTTTCCTTTAACTCGGCCGACGTGCCGGTAATATGCAGGATGCCCTTGTCGATGATCCCCACTCTGTCGGATATATACTCGATCTCCAGCATGTTATGGCTGGAAACCAAAAAGGATACGCCCTCTTTCGCCAGCGTCTTGATCGTCTTGCGGACCTCCAGGGCGTTTAATATGTCAAGGCCGCTTGTGGGTTCGTCCAGTATGGCAAGCACCGGTTCGGTCATGACTGCCCGCGCAATGAGAAGCTTTCGCGTCATGCCTTTGCTGTAGGAGCCTATTTTATCCGAAAGCCTGTCCCGCAAGTCGGTCAGCTCCATAGCGTATTTTATCTGCCTTTTTTGCTTTTCCGTATTGTCGAAGAAAAGCGATGCCATAAAGGACAGGTAGCCTGCGCCCGTCATATTTTTATAGGCGCCCGCTTCCTCGGGTAGGTAGGATATCCGCTCCCGCACCTTGATTGCGTCCTTCACCACATCCATTCCATCGACTTGCACGTGGCCGGATGTGGGTTTTAAAAGTGTGGAGATCACGCGGAGCGTCGTGGTCTTACCGGCGCCATTCGGGCCGATGAGCGCGAATATCTCTCCCCTTTTTACGGAAAAACTGATGCCCTTTACGGCTTCCGTTTCTTTATACTTTTTTTTCAGTCCGGCGACATCCAAAACAAGGTCCATGAGGCACCTCCGGTTTTCACATGTAGTAGATTTTAACACAAAATATGGTAATACACAAACACTAAAAACAAATATTTATATGGTTGCCGAAAAAGCCCAACAATTGCGTGATTTTTCCGTAAAGTTAAATACTTTAGAAGATGCCGCAGTACCGTAAGCGCCTGTCTCCCGGTACTTTTTAATATCCTTTAACTTCATGCATTTAAAGTATTTTTTGCTTATCTTACTTTTTCTTGTTTTATTGATATGTTTCCGAATAATTAATTTTGAAAAAATTAGAGTGCTGCGTGATATAAGGCGTCATAAATCTTTTTTTCCATCCAGGCAGCCAAGGAGCGCCTCGTATACCACAGGCATCTTTTTGGCTATATTGATGGGCTTAAGATCAGTATTCGTCCATGCATGGTGCGTTTTCCCCGTTGCCAGCAAAGTACCGGATGCGTCCAATACATCGTATGAAAAAATAACCCGTACGTATGTGAGGAGCGCTAGCTTTGTGTGGATTGCAAGCTCATCCTCGTAAAGGGCGGGTCTTTTAAAGCTGCAGGAGAGGTCCGTCAGGGGCAGATAAGCGCCCTCTTTTTCAATCCGGGAATAGGAATACCCCAGGCGCTTTATAAAATCCGTACGGCCCGCCTCAAACCATATCGGATAGTTGGAATGATGCGCAATACCCATCATATCGGTATCCGCATATCTTACGGTGATTTTTGTAACTGATGAAAATACATCCTGATTTTTTTCCATGCCGCACCTCTGGTTAAAGCTGTTCATACAAAATATATTTTTGCTATAATATGTTAACTATTCCCTGCATTTTTGTCAATTCGCATATTTAATTAATACAAATATTATGTTCAACGTTTTATTTAATATTTAGCGCTAAAATACCGATATAATTATATAAACCTTTATTTAATTTACTTTATTTGGGGTAAAAAATTGAAAATAAGAAGCAAACTCGTCATAATATTGTTCTCCGTAACGCTGGTGTTTTTCGGAATAGGCTTTCTTTTTATTTCGAACATCCTTCTAAAAAATGTAACGGAATATGAAAACACAAGTATTACCGATAAACTAAAAAGCGCCGGGATCATCATGCTCAACGAACAGAAAAACCTGGAAAGCACCAATACCGACTGGTCCGACTGGGATGATACATATGATTTTATACAAGAACCAAACGAGGAATACAAATCATTAAATCTGAATCCCGATTCGCTCGTGACCCTAAAGCTCGCCGCGGCAGCCGTTTACAATCTGGACCAAGAGCTCCTTTACAGCGTTTCTCCAACCGAAGAACTGGGTTTTTACAAGGAAAGAAAATATATAGACAAATTCACCAGCCAACCTGAAATAGACAAAGCCGTTACAGGCTTGGTTCTGGAAAACAACAGGCTTTTGATCGTAACCGCCAAACCCGTTACAAGCTCCCAAAAAAACAAACCACCCAACGGTTTTCTTCTGTTTGCAAGGGAAATGGACGGCGCATTTCTGCAAAATATCAATGAAATACTGGACACAAAACTAAGCCTTGGCAGTATCGAAAATATGAAAGCAGCCAATATCGGGGTTTCCGTGACTACAAGTTCAGACAGCGTCAGTGCAACCGCCCCGCTCTACGATATTTTGGGAAACCCTGTTTTATATCTGACGGTTCAAAGCGACAGGCATATCTTTACGACATTTATGGATACGGCCGGCAATATATCCCTTATATATATTCTGACACTTATTTTATCTATCGTACTGCTGTATTATTTGATAAGCGTGTTTTTAACAAAGCCTGTTGTGCGTATAGGGAAAGCATTGTCTGAAATCCAGCCGGAGGATGAGGACAGCATTCAACTGATAGAATTACAGGGAAACAACGAAATTTCCGATATGGCAAAAGGAATCAACAGGCTCCTCGGCCGGGTTGCAATTAACCTTGAAAAAGAAAAAAAGGAAAAAGACGACATACTCTTCGCCAGTTACCACGATATATTGACAGGCCTCTATAACAGAAGGTTTATTGAAGAGGAATTCAAGCGTCTGGATACGAAAAGGCAATACCCCCTCGCCATTCTCATGGGAGACGTAAACGGTTTAAAGCTTATCAACGACGCTTTCGGCCATCTCGAAGGCGACCGTGTGCTGCGTAAAATCGCAAATGTAATAAAGAGCTCCTGCCGCACCGAGGACATCGTAGCCCGGTGGGGCGGCGACGAATACCTGGCGCTTATCCCCAAAACGTCGGAAGACGCGTTGGCCGAGATAGGCAAAAGGATAAAGCATGCATGCTCCATATTGAGCAAAAGCGATTTTTCCATATCCATCGCACTCGGTTTCGCAACCAAGGAACATCCCGGAAAAACCCTGGACGATCTCATTAAAGAAGCTGAAAACATGATGTACGATCAGAAAATGCTGGAGCACTTCAGCTCAAAAAGCGCTATTATCGATTCCATCATGCAGACACTTCAAATAAGAAGCCATGAGTCCCAGGAGCATGCTTCGCGTCTGAAGCGGCTGGCCATGCATATCGCGGACGAAATAAACCTTTCCGAGCATGACAAGCATGAGCTTTCTCTCGTGGCTGTGCTGCACGACATCGGAAAAATCTCTATCAAAGACAGCATTATCAATAAAAAAGGCCCTTTGACGGAAAGCGAATGGAAGGAAATAAGGAAGCATCCCGAGATCGGCTACCGCATCCTGCAGAATCTTCCCGACCTTGTTCATATATCCAACTATGTGCTTTTGCATCATGAAAAGTGGGACGGTACAGGATACCCAAAAGGCTTAAAAGGAGAAGAAATTCCGCTGCTTAGCAGGATCATCTCAGTTGTCGACGCATATGACGCCATGACAAATAACAGAAGCTACCGGGAGGCCTTGAGCATGGAGGATGCTTGCCGGGAAATAATTAAATACTCGGGTACGCAATTCGATCCGGATATCGCGAATAGATTTGTATTCAGCAATGTGATTGAGAACTTTTACAATGAGGAAAACGCGAATACCCAAAAGAAAAGCTCATTTTTCTAAACCTGCCGGTATCCGTTCATAATATTTTTGAATATTTCGGCGCTGGAAGGCGGCGTATAGGTGATCGCGTCCGCACCGGCTTCTATCGTCTGCAGGATGGTCTCGTCATTCGGTCCGCCCGTAGCGATTACAGGCGCATCGGGATACATATCCTTTATCCGCTTTACGATTTCGGGCGTTTTTGAAGCGCCCGAAACATTCAGTATGGAAGCACCGGCAGAAAGCCTTCCGCCGAAATCCTCGTCCGGTTTGACGACTGTCACAAGAACCGGTATGTCGATCTTCTGACTTAGTTTTAAAATCACTTCGTTGCTTGTTGGCGCGTTGACTACAACGCCTATAGCGCCCCGGAATTCCGCATCGAGTGCAAGGTCGATGACTCTGTCCCCTCTCGTAATGCCGCCGCCGACGCCGCAGAATACGGGCTTGTCCGCCGCCGTCATAACCGCGGCCGTGATGACCGGAAGGGGCGTGAAAGGATAAACCGCTATAACGGCATCCGCATTCGTATTGCGGATAATGGCTACATCCGTGGAAAAAACGGCGGAGCGTATCAGCCTTCCGAAAATACGTATCCCCGGCGCTTTTAATACGGCCTCAGGCAGCCGGATCATATGTTTACGCAGAACGCCTTCGAATTCCTTGTTTATAGTTGCCACAAAGATTACCTCGAACAGCAAAAGAATGGTTCTATTATAGACAAGAATTATGGTTTTGAAAATACAAATCTGACTTCAAACGGAAAAGCAGGCCAATCCCCGGTTTCGATATTGTATTTAACAAGCAATGCGCTAAAATCGCCTGCAGCAGTCTCCGGCAATACAAAGCCGATGCTTTCCACGTTCGTTTCGTCTGTAGTATTACGCTCTGCAATGCCGTATTTTTGCACAAACTCCCCGAGGTCTGCAAAAAACGCATCCCATTCCGATTCGGGAATCGTGTACCTTACGTCCGACCCGAATGTATCCGCGTCCCCGGTCCTTTCCACTGCCGTACTTTCGTTGCTCCCGGCTGCTGTCTTTTCGCCGTTTTCAGCCGCAGATGCAGCTGGCGCCGAATCTGAAGCGGGAGCAGAAGAAGACGCGGGTTCGGGGCTGGGCATCGCCGCTTCCATCAGTGGTGCGCCCTCCGAAGGAGCCTCTTGTATCATCATCTTGGGCGCTTCCTCAGCCATATCGTAAGCCTCTGCGGGTGCGGGCGCGGCCTGCGGGGCCATCTCCCCCACAGGCGGATTCGACGTATACAAATACCAGCCGATCCCCAGCGTTACCACGACCGCGGCCGCTATGGCCACGGCCCGCTTTACGAGAGCCGGTCTTTTTTCCTGCCGCAATTCGTCTTTCGCCTTCTTTATGGCGCCGGGGAGAAGCCCGGCGGGCGGTTCGGCCTGCGGCATATTTTTTAAAAGCTCTTTCAAAAGCTCGGATCTTTTCAATTCCTCCGCGCAATGCGGACACGTCTTAATATGCGAAATAAGCTCGAATTGCCTTTCGCTATCCAGCCGGCCGTCGATATATTCGTTTATCAGCATTTTCGCCATTTCGCAGTTCATACTTAAGACACCTGATTTTGCTGTATTCTTTCTATAATAATGACGGGTGCAAGCGTCTAAATGTTCCCGTTACACATATGCATTTTTAACCACATTTTGAATATCCGCATTCGCGGCATACCACACAGCCGCTTTCCCTGCTTAAACGCCCGCCGCATTCGGGGCAGGTATCCTTTATTTCCTGCGGTTTGTTTTTTTGATACGGTTCAGCCGGGGATTCGAATATCTCGCCGTCTGAAAACATCTTCTCGCGCATTTTAACGGCCTTTTCCAGTACCCGGCCGATTGCGTCCGGGCAGGACAAAACCGTTAAGCCCTCCTTGCGGAGCGTTGAATGGCAGCGTATGCCGCGCAGCTGCTCCGTTACCTCCTGCACATCGATCCCCGAGCGCAGGGAGAGGGATGCAAGCCTGCTGGTGGCTTCGGACTGCGACGGACAGCCGCCGGCCCTTCCGAGGTTGGTGAAAACCTCGCAGATTCCCTTTTCATCGAAATTCACCGTTACATACAGGTTTCCGCAGCCTATTCTCACCTTTTCCGTCATGCCGAAGGTCGTTTTCGGACGCTGCCTGGGTGATATGGAGTCGGCGGTCTTGGTATTGACCCCTCCGACATTTAAGACCTGGGCATCGCGGCTTTTGTCCCGGTAGATTGTGACGCCTTTGCATCCGAGCTCATATGCCTTCAAAAATACGCTTTTGACCTCCGCCCTGGAAGCTTCCTGCGGGAAATTCAGCGTCTTCGAAACGGCATTGTCCGTATACCTTTGGAATGCCGCCTGTATGCGTATATGGTACTCCGGCGGCACGTCGTGCGCCGTTACAAATACCTTGCGGACTTCGGACGGTATCTCCCGAAGGGCGCCGATACTGGCCCTGGCCGCGATTTTTTGCATGAGCTTTTCGGAGTAAAATCCGTTTGTCTCCGCAATTTCTTTAAAATATGGATGCACCTCTGTAAAAGTGCTGTCCATTACGTTTCGTATGTAGGAGAGCGCGAAAACGGGCTCTATCCCGCTGGATGCGCCGCAGATGATGGATATCGTACCGGTTGGCGCTATGGTCGTTACCGTGGCGTTTCGCCGCTTCTTCCCGGAGCTTTTATATACGCTTTTATTATACAGCGGGAAATTCCCCCTGCTCCTCGCGAGCTCGCTGGAGCTTTCCGCGGCCGTCTCGTGTATGAATGCCATTACTTCATCCGCCGTCTTTACGGCCTCGTCGGAATTGTACGGTATTTTCAAACGGTAGAGCATATCCGCGAACCCCATAACGCCAAGGCCGATCTTTCTCGTCTGCTTCGTCGTCTTTTCGATCAGGGCCAGCGGGTAGGTGTTTACGTCTATGACATTATCCAGGAAATGCACGGCGGTTTTAACCGCTTTTTTCAAACCTTCGTAGTCTATCCGGCCCCCTTGCGCGAACGCGCTTAAATTGACAGAGCCCAGATTGCAGCTTTCATTCGGCAAAAGCGGCTGTTCTCCGCAGGGGTTCGTGCTTTCGATAGCGCCTTGCGAGGGCACCGGATTGTTCGCGTTCATCCTGTCCAGGAAAACGATGCCCGGTTCGCCGTTCGTCCAGGCCATTTCGGTTATCAGATCGAAAACCTCGGCGGCGTTTAACCTGCCTGCCGGCGCGTTTGTCCTGGGGTCGATGAGGTCGTAATCCTCTTTTTTGGCTAATGCCTCCATAAAGCTGTCCGTAACGCCTACGCTGATATTGAAATTCGTAAGTTCGCTCATATTCTTCTTGCACTGTATGAATTCCAGTATGTCGGGATGATCCACCCGAAGCAGACCCATGTTTGCGCCGCGGCGCGTACCGCCCTGTTTGACCGCCTCCGTAGCGGCGTTAAAAACGCGCATGAAGCTTACCGGCCCGCTGGCGGCTCCGCCCGTAGACCGCACCGAAGCACCTGCCGGGCGCAGGCGCGAGAAGGAAAAGCCGGTTCCCCCGCCGCTTTTATGTATGAGCGCGGCGTTTTTCAGCGTTTCGAATATGGCCTCCATGCTGTCCTCCACAGGCAGCACGAAGCAGGCGGAAAGCTGCCCCGCTTCCTTGCCCGCATTCATCAGCGTGGGAGAATTGGGCATGAATTTGAGTTCGGCCATCAGCGAGAAGAATTCCTCCTCCGTTCTGGCCACGTCCGCGCCGCTGTCGTAATTGCGGTCGGCTTCGGCCACCGCTCTTGCTACCCGGCGGAAGAGCCCTTCCGGCGTTTCCAGTACTTTTCCGTTTTCTTCTTTGATTAGATAGCGTTTTTCCAATACTTTTACTGCATTTTCACTTAAGTTCATTCAAGAACCCCCTTATGTCGTACGCTTTTGATAAAACAATTCTTCAAAAAGAGGGATGATGTTTTCTTCCGAAGAGGTATAAAAACGTATGCTTCCCTCTTTATCCAAATCGTTTAATATTCCATTTTCCTCGAGGACCCTTTTTAACTGGCGGACAGTTCCGCCGTTGCCGTCGAATATCCGCCGCATCCCTTTAAAATGTGCTTTCGCGTGTTTTTCTATATTTTCCCGTATAAATGTATAATGCGTGCAGCCGAGCACGATTGCGTCTATTTCCATTCCGTCGAATCCCTTAAGCTTGTTTTCTAAATAGCTGTCTATATCCGGTGAATCGAAATCGCCCTTTTCGATGATCTCCACCAGTCCCGGGCAGCCTGCGCTTATTATCTTTTCCGTTTTTCCCACCGTTTCTAAGAGTTTCTTGTAGCGCTGCTGGTTTATAGTGGCGGGCGTCGCCAGCACGAGTATGGTCCCATTCCCGGCAGCGGCCACCGCGGGTTTTACGGCGGGCTCCATGCTTACGACAGGTATATTGTATTTCTCCCGCATCAGCAGCACGGCCGCGCTTGTAGCCGTATTGCAGGCCATTACAATGGCCTTTACTCCCCGGCGGTAGAGAAATTCGCCGCAGGCCAGCGTCAGATCCTTGATTTCTTCTTCCGTTTTTTCCCCGTACGGGGCGTTTTTATTATCTCCAAAATATATAAAGCTTTCAAAAGGCATCGTTTCAAATGCTTCTTTTAAAACGGATATCCCCCCTATGCCCGAATCAAAAAAGCCGACAGGTGAATTTTTATCGCTCATAGCTGCCCCTTGTACTTATTTTATCGTATACATCATACCACAATTAAGGAAATGTAAAAATAAAAAATTATAGCGATAAAAAAACTTCATGCAGCTTTTTCCTTGGGATCAGCTGCACGAAGTTTGATTCGCTAGGAATTTATTACTGCAGTTTGATAACTTCGCTGATGGCTTTGACCAAATACTGCATCGTATTTTCCGCCTCTTCCAGCGTGTTGCCGTTGTGCCCGACCTCAATCAGCATACACATGTCGGACATGTACTGGTTGTAGCTTCTGATCTCCTTTACGCGGACTTTTCGCGTAAAGCCTTTTTTAATCCCCTCCAGTTTGGAAGTGATCGCGTTGGCCAGCTTGTAAGACCCCTTCCAGTCCGGTTTGATGGAGGAGCTTTTGCCCATGCCTACCACAAACATGATCTTGGCGCATCTCTTGCCGTCGATGATAACGACGTCGTCTTTATCGGAGGATGCATCGCGGTGGAGGTCTATATACACACGAAGTGATTTATTTTTCTCCGCATATTTTTTCATGGTCTTTAAGGAACGGCTGTAGGAGCTGTTTAACTCCGGCGGCTCATGGTTCGTCTTGTCGTGCAGCACGATGAATCCGGATTTCTCCAGTTCCTTTTGAAGCACGTCGCCTACTTTTACGACGCTCTTTGTTTTATCCTTCGTACGGCAGTTTCCAATAGCGACATATTTGGAATCCTTGGTCTGCCGGTAGGCCTCCTGTGTATGCGTATGATATATGAGTACCTGCGCGCCTGTTCCGGAAATCACGGTTTCCTTCTTTTCTTCCTGCTCTATCCTGTTTATCTCCAGCTGGATCTCCTCGGACAAATCCTCCGGCGCGGTTTCGTCCTCCATCAGTTTCTCTATGTCTTCCGCTATGTATTCCGTACCGTAGATAAAAGGCATTTCCCGGGAGAGAAGCGTTTTATAGCTGAATATAGACCGTGAGAGTATCTCGAGGAGCGACGGCGGCGTCTCTTCATCCCCGTCCTGCCCTGCGCCAGCCTCTTCCACAGTCAAAGGCAGCACATCTCCGGTTTCGGAAGGAGCTGCGCTTTGCACCGCTTCCCCCTGCACGGTCGTTTGGGACATAACGGAAACCACGTCCTGGGCGGAGGCGGCCTCCGAAGGGCTTTTATTGAGCGCGCGCGCAGAAGTCATTTGGTCCAGATTCAAGAAATCGGTGATATCGGCACTTTTCGATGAACTGCCCGTATTGGAAACGCTTGCGGCAGGCTCTGTGGTCTGCATCGTTTTTGGAAAAGCGATACCTATGCAAAAGAAAATTATAAGCGCCGTTAATCCCGCCGCCAATACAT
>Ga0366754_1027_pt1 | contig 28859 bp, 27 predicted proteins | sample BONcelHN113001E4_FD_207082 | JGI IMG/M metagenome (GOLD analysis project Ga0366754, IMG submission 207082) | Enriched cells from coal bed in the Powder River Basin, Montana, United States - BONCAT cells N11 rep1 HSBNCT.N11.300.1.E4 ... | reverse complement strand
CGCATCCCAAAACCCCGTTACACATTCTTTTTCGTTTAAAAATCGATGGGGCCCGGTTATGAGCGCCAGCTCGTCAGGTTTATATTTGGCAAGAAGCTCCCTGGTTTTGTTGTAGATGAGCTTTTGATTGTCAAACAATACGTTGCAAAAATCAATGCTCGTAATTCTTCTCTCTAAAAATACCGCCGGCAAACCCGTCTTTGTCCATTTGCGGTACTTATCGATGTTTTCCGTATCGCATGCTACCGCGATAATGCCAGAAACGCCTATCGAAATCAGGTCTTCGAATATTTCCTCTTCCTTTTGGACTTCATTGCCGCTCGTCTTAACGATGATATGATATTTCTCGCCGTCCAGAACATCGTGGATACCTTTGAGGATCTGTGCATAGTGCCCGCCTATACCGGGAAGTATCACGCCCACCATATGAAATTTCTGCTTCTTTAAATTCTGGGCAATCATGTTCGGACGATAATTCAATTCTTTCATCGCCGCGAGGATTTCATTGTATTTCTCGGTACTGATGTTCCGCTTGCCATTGATCACCAGAGATACGGTTGAAATGGATACACCAGCCAGTTTCGCTACGTCCTTGATAGTTGCCAAGCTTTACTCCTAAGGTGGTTAATATTGCGCTGTAATTATTCCGATAGAGTTTTGTCTTTGCCCTTGCAGTTAATTTGTGTATTTTTTAAGCTGTTGTTTGTTTGAACAATTAAACCTTAGCATAAATTAGTTTCATTTACAATAGCATTGCACGAATTAATATGATTAACGTTTTATTAAAACGTTTTGATTACTTTAAGTAATGCCGCGCTTTTCCTTTGCAAAACGCGTTTTCCGGGCATAAATCGGCCATAGCATGTTATAACGCACGCGCGTTCACAGTGCGGTTATTCGTACCGTCCGGTTGTTCCATTACTCAACGCGCCGTAAAGATCCCAGGCGCCGCTTAAGCGCTTTTTTCTGACCATTGCAATTGGAAATTTCTTAAAAGCTTCGCATTTTGCGTTTATGAAAGTTCCCTTTCTATGGCACAAAAAATGCCCCTGCATAACAGGGACATTCAATACTAAATTAGTTTAGGGCTACGACGTTTACATACGTCTTTCCATTGATGGGGTTCCATTTAAATGAAGTAAATTTTACTTTTTCCAGTTCTTTTCCATCGAGCGACAGGGTATGCTTATACGTCTGAACTCTTCTGCCCCTGCGCGCTTTTGAAAACTCATAGGATTTCCCCTTGCCTATTGATTTGCCGTCAGGGGCTTTGGATACGTTGAAGTAAGTCAACATTTTGGGTGAACCGAAGGAACCGCCGTCTTTAAACGAAAAATTAAGTATGATTTCCCCATGCTCTTTATCTTTGAGCGGTGCTCCGTAGATCTCTACCGTTACATTCAGATCTTTCGGGTTAACGTAGGAAACGATATAAACCGGTGTATCATACGGGTTTTTGAGCTTTAAGTCCGGGCTGCCCGTACTGATCGTCGCGTCCAGGCCAAGCGGGATATAATCGGATATTATGGAGTGATGCTCGTGCTCGGTTATATCGAGCGCCGTCCTGATCGCCGCGTTATACAGCGTGCTTGAAATCTGGCAAACGCCGCCGCCATCCTGCGGGGTATAACCGCCGTTGCTGATCCCCGCCGCTTCCTTCCATCCTTTTGATTCGGTCCTTGGTCCCGCTTCCTTATTGATAGACCATGTTTTGCCCGGCTTTATGACTACGCCGTTTATGATCCCGGATAATTTCGCCACATTCCAGTTTCTGCTGTAGCTTTTATGATTGGAATAGCTTGAAGTCCACGAGGCAATAAGCTGAGTGCCATACTTGATATCCTCCAGCTTTACCGCGGGTTCCGTTTCTTCTGCCGGCGCGGTTATCGCAGAAAAGTCGCCGTTTTTTACGCGTTCAATAATGCTGTTTATAAGGGCTTCCATATTCACCGAAAGTCCTTTTACACCGTCTTTGTACTGGAAACGGGATATATCCGCGTCTGCGGGAATGTAGTTTTTGATATAACGCGTATTTTTCCAGTACTGGTATCTTAGCTTGTTCGGCATTTCTTCTTTTGGTATGCGCACAAGTTCGGGGCGTTTTATTGTTTTATTCTTCGCGCACGATTCGATCATGTCTTTTATATCCGGTTCATACGGCGTTCCGTCCGCAAGGTAACCCCACGGCGCAAACACAAAGCTTGCATCTGCGGGCGCTTTATCGAACTTTTCTTTCAGGGGGTTTAATACAGCCTCCAAATTTTCTTTTACCGGAACAACGCTCACGGTAAAAGCCATTCCCTGGCTCCCTTCATCCGTTCCTGTACGCCCGAATGAAACCGCTTTTTCGATAACGTCCTCGTAATCGGTTTCCATACCTAAATCTTTTGCCGAGTATTCTATTATCTCTCCCCCGACATTGATGGAAACCTTTTTTTCAATCAGCAGGTTTCCGGGTACGGAAGCGGTGGCTGACAGCGCTTCTTCTTTGGTCATTCCGGATAAATCGACGCCGTTTAAGGAAACGCCTTTGAGTATCTTATCATTCCCCGCAATAATCCCGGCCGGGTTATTCCCGTTTAGCAAATCCGTATCTTTCAGATTGTTGCTTAAAATCATTACAGCTAAAGCTACCAGAACCACTACGAGCGCCGATGCGGATATGACCAATAGTTTAATCGTATTGTTACTCTTTTTATCAAAAGATTTCTTTGTCTCTATCGTCATTGCGAACTCCCTTTTTAAATACCTTTTTCAATCATTCACAGATCATAAGCATGTGCTTTCATTCTACCTGCGTCTATACATATTTATCCGTTAAAACGTTCACCTTTTATTAAAAACCGCCATATAATACGCGCTCTAAATAGTACGCGCAATATATGTATTGGCGGGCGATCAATTAGCAACTATATCAGGCCGCATTTTAACCGCTGATTCGTTTTTCTTGGTTTACTTATATGATAGCGTAAACCGCTGTTTCATGTCAACCGGACTGATTTGTACATTTTAACGTATATATTGCAAATACCGCGTTTTTTCATGCGAAACAGGTTGAATCCATTTATTTGAATTCCATATTTTGGGGTCGCATTTTAGAATCAAAGCCGCGGGAAACATATATACGCAGCATTGTCTTTGATACAGAAATTAAGAAAACATGCCGGGGCATGTTTTCCGCTAAATAGGGATATATTGCCAAAATTCAAGACCTTAACGGTCAAAACGTATGCATCAGGTCTTTCGTCAGTTGATACAGTTTATCGTACCTTTCCTTGTACGCCTTGTACAGCTGTGTATTTTTCGGGTCCGGAACAATGGTTTTCTTATGCCGGATCACTTCGGATACGGCTTTGCTGTCCTTATAAAACCCTATGCCGAGCGCGGCCAGCAATGCGTCTCCGTACGCCGCGCCGATCGCCTCCTGCGCGATATGCTGCGTTTTGCCGCTTATATCGGAAACTGCCTGCAGCCATACGTCGTTTTTCGTTCCGCCGCCGACCGCCATTACCTTCTTGGTGCCCATCCCTTTTTCATCGAATATGTCAAAATGCTGCGCTATTCCATACCCTACGCCTTCCAGACACGCCCTGTACACATGGGCGCGCGTATGCAGCAGATTCAGCCCGAATACAACGCCCTTTGCTTTCGGGTCGTTTATGGGCGTACGCTCCCCGCTGAAATACGGCAGCACGGTAAGCCCCTCGGAGCCCGGCGGAACCGCCCCGGCTTCCTGTGCAAGCAGAGCGTATGCGTTGGCTCTCCCGTCCTCCTGCAGCTGCAAAAGGTCTTTGGCGAAATTGTCGCGGAACCATTTCGTCAGCGTGCCCGTCGTAGACATGCCGGCCGCGACCGCATAGGTGCCCGGGAAGAGGTAAGGGCCCGCCCAGAGCCTTTTGTCGACAGTGAATTTCTCTACCACGTGTATAATGAAAATCGAAGACCCGTACATGAGCAGCATGTCCCCCGGGTCGAAAACGCCGACGCTTAAAGCCTCCGAGCCTGCATCCGCAGAGCCCGCGATCACCGGCGTGCCATCCGAAAGCCCGGTGGCCTTTGCGGCGCCGGCTGTAACGCCGCCTGAGACCTCGTGCGTCCATTTGCATTCGGCAAGCTGGTCGGCCCTGCAGAATAATCCCAGATTGTCGTAATCCCAGTCGTTCGTCTCCATATTGTAGATCGGCACGAACGTTGCGGCCGTGTAACGGTCTATAACATAATTACCCGTAAGCTTTGCAACGAGATAGGTCTGGCCGGTAATAAACTTTGCCGCTTTCTTATAGATCTCCGGCTCGTTGTTTTTGATCCACAGTATCTTGGCTGCGGCCGACTGCGATGTGACATCGGTGCCGCACTTTTTAAAAATGCTTTCCTTTCCGTAATGGTTTTGCAGGAAGGATATCTCTTCGCTTGCGCGCACATCGATACCATAGAGTATGGCCTTTCTCAATGGGTTGCATTTTTCGTCTACCGGCAGGCAGCAGGGGCCTATCGTGCTGCACCCCACCGCTTTGATATCCGACGGTGAAACGCCGCTGTCCTGAATGAGTTTGTTTGAGATCGTGCAAAACTCCCCCCACCATGTCTTTTCCGCATCGTGCTCGGCGTAGCCGGGTTTCGGCGACTCCATGTTGTGCGGTACGGCATGGGATGCGATTACCCTTGCGTTTGCATCGACCAAAGCGCCCTTGCTTTCAAAGGTGCCGATATCGATCCCCATAAAATATGCTTTGCCCATATTCATTCCTCCCTTAAAACCGTTTTAATACCGGTTCAAATTAAAGCCGGAACCGATCCTGTCCACTATACCGGCTGCAAGATCCCCAAGGCCCCGGATGTCATTTATGTCGCACGTCTCGACCGGCGTATGCGTATACCGCGTCGGATATCCGAGCTCCAGCGACGCCACTCCCCGGCCTTCCAGCTGCAGATACGAAGAATCCGTCAGTATGCCGAGCGCCGCGAAGCGCTGCAGCGTTATGCCCTGTTCCCTGGCCGTGCGCAAGGCAAGATCCCTTAGCCCCTCATGCGCAATCGTGCCGTTCAATGTTCCCCGGCCATGGAAGGTATAAAGCGTAACCGCGGGTCCTCCGCCTAATTTCGTATCGTATTTGGATTTCAGATCCGGCGTATCGCCGGGCAAAACGACATCCAGGCAAATGGCGATATCCGGTTTGACCGTCCTCGCCGCCATCATCGCGCCTCTTAAATTGAATTCCTCCCAGACAGTTCCTACCAGGTAAACGTCCGGTTTTAACTTCAGGGACTTTAATTTGGATGCGATATATACGAGGCATGCGCAGCCACCCCTGTCGTCCGCTGCTGTGCCGCAGATCATATCCCTGGAGAGGCTTTGGAAAGAAGGCCTGTAAACGGCGGGACAACCCGCTTCTATTCCCTTCTCTTTCACTTCGCCGGCGGATACAGCGCCGATATCGATATATAAAGACGTTATAGGCTCCACCTTGTACTTTTCCTCTGCAGGCGTCGCATGGTGGGATTTCGTGCCTATAACGCCCGGATGATACGCGCCGTCCTCGGAACGGATCATGAGGTTTAATCCGGGCAATACTTTTTCCGGTATGCCCCCCAGCCTGTCCAGTTGAATAAAACCGTCTTCTTCTATTTTCCGGACGATAAATCCCAACTGGTCCATATGCGCATAGATCATGACGGCGGGAGCGTTTTTATCCGTACCGGAAAACCTGGCGATGGTATTCCCGATCCGGTCGATAGAAACTTCATCCGCATAGGGCGCCATGGCGTCTTTCAGCGCATAAGCCATTTCCTTCTCATACCCCGACGGCGCCGGTAAAAGCATAAATCTCTGCAATGTTTCTTTTAAATCCATATCCTTTGAATCCTTTTCTCTTGTTTTTCAGTCCAGAATTTCCTTTGCCTTTTTTGCAAAAACTTCGCCCAGTATCCTGTGCCCTTCCGGCTCCAGATGGACGCAGTCCGTGGATGCTTTTGCCATATTGCCGGCATCGATAAATTCGCAGCCGTTCCGCTCCGCTATAAACCGGTAAGGACCTGCAAGGCTTTTTATCTTTTCCGTACTGGACATATCAAATACCGTACCCAGTATCGTTTTACCCCATTCGGTTCCCATATGCACGGGCGTCGCCACCAGAATCTTAGGAGGTTTTCCGCCGCGGCCGCAGTTTGCGCGTTTCACATACTGTATCAAAAGATCGACGCCCCAGGCGATATCCCATGGCTCCTTATTAAACCGGAGCTTTGCGTCGTTGCATCCGAGCATGATGATTACGAGGTCAAGCGGCGCGTTCGATTCGAGTGCTGTTGCAAAGCCTTCCTTGCCGCACCTTCCCTCCTCTATCGGGTCGTCGAATACCGTCGTCCTTCCGTTTAAGGCGTCTTCGTATACGTGATAACCTTCACCCAGTATATTTTTCATCACGCCCGGCCAGCGTACGTCAAATTCATACCGGGTAAATACCTCGGGCGCGCAGCCCCATGTATTGGAATCGCCATAACACAATATGTACTTCGCCATAACTGATCTCCTTTAATACGGCTGTTTGGAACATACAGGCCGTGTCACCTGTACTCTTTCATACAGTCTATCATGAGCTGTATCCTCTCCGGCGGCAACGAGGCCTGCAGGTTGTGGGAAGGCGCCAGCACATACCCGCCGTCTTTGCCGAGCACGTCTATCAGGCGTTTGAACCCGTCGCGGACTTCCTGCTCCGTCGCGTCGGGCAGCATTTTTTGCGTATCGATGCCGCCCCAGAATACAAGCTCCGAGCCGAAATCCTTTTTGAGCCTCTCGGGTTCCATGTTCCTTGCGCTTGTCTGTATCGGGTTCAGTATGTCAACGCCCGCTTCGATGAGTCCCGGGATCAGCTCATGGATGCTCCCGCACGAATGGAAGAATATCTTCGCCTTGGTTTTGCTTTTTATAAAATCAAATTGCATTTTATGGTACTTCTTAATATATTTATCATATATTTCAGGGGAAATCAAACTCCTGTCCTGCATGCCCATGTCGTCGCCGTGGCTGACGATATCGATATCCCCGCCGATCTCGGAAAGCAGCGCGTCAAAGAGCTCTATCCCCCCCTGTGCCGTTCTGTCCAGTATGGCCTCCGCGAGTTCAGGATTCACATAAAAATCGCAGAGGAAATTCTCATATCCGCGCATCCAGATCGCATGCTCAAACGGTCCGAACGACATCATATCCGCCGCTGCGATATACCCGGCTTCCCTTATCTGCCTGCAGCGCTCTTTCATCCCCGCGACCTTCTGAGGGATATACGCGTCTATCCATGGATTTTTTTTAACGTCTTCGATTGTGAGGTCGTCTCCCTGCCACGGGCCTTTAAACGGATCAAAATACAACTCGGATTTTTTCCAGAAAAGGCCGTAACCGTCGGTAAACCCCTCTTCCGTATAAACCGTATTGTCCGTGAATGCCTCTATCATACGCGCCGGACGGAATTCACAGTCCAGGTCGCTTAGTATCCATTCAGGGACCGCGGCGGTCTGCATCGCCCTGCTGGTTACCAACGCTTCCGTAACCGGCCGGCCCTTATACCTTTCGTAATTGTCCTTTGCATACCTTGTGAAGCCGTCCACGATCATCGTCCCAATGCTGACCGGCGTTTTATCCGGCTGTTTGTGGGACAGCGCGGCGTTCACCCTTTCCTTATATGTCATGGATTTTTATCTCCTTTTATACGATTTTAAAGCTCTTTTCCAGACTGGATGCCCCTGTTTTCTTCCAATGATTGATATAAATAAATACTTTACTATTCTATATAGTATATCCCCGCCGCATGATGCGGCAGGGATATACCTTAAACTAATCTTTTGTTATCGGGAGTATTTTCTTATTCGGGTTTGTATTTGTCTTTTACGGTAAATTTGTAATTCTTTGCCGCCGCTTCGACTGCCGCTTTGTCCCAATTGTTTGCGGCGTCGATGAACTGGTTGGTGTAGATCTGATCAAGTGGCACGGCCGCGCTCAGTTCTTCAACCGTTTTGACCGTCCAATCCATTGTAAGCTGCCACTTATCCTGGAAGGCATTGCCGATTTTTTCCGTCAATTGCTTGTTTGCCTCCGGCGTGAATCCGAAGTTCTGCGCGACACGGCCGTTCTGTACGGCTACCGCGCCTTTCCAGCTGATGTCGATCGCCGGGAATTTTGCACAGGAGATATCCGCGCCGGCTTCAGGATTGATGTAGTTGAAATACATGCCTTTGGCGAGACCGCGGCAGAAGCCTTCGACGAGCTCCGGCTTGTTCTGTATCAAATCCGTGCTTGTGATAATCGCATTGGAGCAGTTCTTCAGTATATCGTCGCCGTACAGGAAATCAAATTCAAATCCCTGCGGGATGAGCTGGTACACTTCGCCGATCCATGTGAAGAGAAGGTCTATTTTCTTTTCCTGCACCATGGTGAAGCGGTTTTCGCCGGCTACGATAAACTCAAGATCCTTTTTGGGATCGAGGCCTGCAGCTACCAGCGTCGGTGTAATCAAAAGTTCCCAGGAAGCGTCGCCCAATGCAACCGTTTTGCCCTTCATATCCGCCCATGTTTTAATGCCGCTGTCTTTTCTGAATGCCATGCACCAGATGTTTACAGCATCATATTGGAATACAGCTTTGATTGGAAGGCCGTTTGCTACCTGCGTGATAATGTAGCTGGGGCCCGGTACGGCAAATTCAGCCTGGCCTGTTGCGACCATTTTTCCGTCGGTCGTTCCGAATGACTGCTCGATGCTTACATCGAGACCCTCTTCCTCCCAATACCCTTGTGTCTTTGCAACCCAGAAAGGCGTATCTTCAAGCACCTCGATCGTGCGCGGAAGTACGAATTTCACCGGTGTCAGTTTTTTGGGTTCCTCCGCTGCAGGCGATGATGCCGCGGGCGAAGAAGCCGCCGGTGAAGAAGCCGCAGGCGCTGACGATTCCGGCGCCTTGGATTCTACCGGAGCGGGAGCCGGGGTACATGCAGCCAGTGACGCAATGATCAATACTACCGCAAGAAGAATACCAATAAATCTCTTTTTCATGTGTTTTCCTCCTTTATTTATTGTTAAATCGTAAAAATTACGCCTTAAAACTTTAAATATTAAAACGTTACTTCAAATAATCCGTTCAAATCGGCAAACAGCTTTTTATAATGCAAAAAGGACCTGGCATATATTTCTTTATTTTCTGTATTTGGCGTATAGTAAGCTTCTATTTTTATCATTTTCTGTACGGCGTCCTCGATGCTTGCAAATACCCCGATAGCCTTGCCGGCCAGTATGGCTGCACCCAGGCACGCCGCTTCCTTGCACTCCACCGTATACAGCGTTTTTTGCGTGATATCCGCTTTGATCTGATTCCATACGGCGCTTCTGGAGCCTCCGCCGAGCGACCGTATTTCCTTCACCTCAATACCCATGTCGTTCAGCGCTTCGATATTCCTTAGTATGATATACCCGATAGATTCCATAATGGCCCGTATAAAATGCCCTTTGCCGTGCTTTAATGTAAATCCGTAAAATACGCCTTTTGCCTTGGAATTCATGTCGGGCGCCATAGAACCGTTTAAGTGCGGCAGCATGACAAGCCCCTCGGAGCCGGGTTCAACCCGCGAAGCCTCGTTCGACAGGAGGTCGTACGAACTATCCCCGGTCAATTCGGCCACATAGGTTTCCATTTTGCAGAACGCATCCCTGAACCAGCGGAGCGTCATTCCGCCCGTTGTAAACGTATGCATCATATAGGTATCCGGCAGCGCAAAATAATGCACGGGCATCGTACGGCTTTTATCGAGCGTAATATTCGCCGTAGGCACGCATATGGCCAATGCCGCGCCTATATTTTCCGAAAATACGCCTTCCTTTATATTGCCTACGCCGATAGCGCCGGCCGCCTGGTCCAGGCATCCCGTACAGACGACGGCTTTAGGGTTGATCCCGAGTTCCTCCGCCACGTCCGGCAGTATTTGGCCTACTACCTCGCCGGATTCCATGATCTGCGGGAAATGGTCCTCCGTAAGGCCCATGATATGAAGCATCTCGGGCCAGTATTTCTTTGTATTGATATCCCAGTATTCGGTCGAAGTTAAGAGCGAGCCTTCCGTTACGTAGCGGCCCGTCATTTTAAATATGATGTAGTCTTCTATCAGCAGTATCTTTTTTGTCTTTGAAAATACTTCCGGTTCGTTTTCCTTTACCCAGAGCACTTTTGAGACCGGCCAGCACGGTTCGAAGCTGACTTGTCCCGTTACACTGTAGCAGGTATCGTCCCCTATTTGCTTTTTGAGGCGCTCTGCCTGCGTATCGGCGCGGTTGTCCATCCATACGATCGCATTGCGGAGAGGATTGCCGTTTTCATCCACAAAGAAGAGCGTTTCGCCCTGAGCGGAGAATCCGACGGCTGTAATTGATTTTAGATCGGCTTTTTTGGATAAATCTTTCAAACATTTTTTAAGGGACGTTAAATAGATGTTTACGTCTGCCTCCACATAGCTGGGTGCAGGGGTTAAAAGATCATACTCTTGAAGCGCTTCCGCCGCCATTTTACCCTGAAAGTCAAAAAGTGCAGCCTTTAATGCGGTCGTGCCAAGATCGATGCCCAAAATCAGACTCACATCCACCACTCCTTGCAGTAATATTTACGGTTGCGATTACGGATGCGGCGCGCACGCCCAGACTATAATCGCCGTTTCATCGCCGATGTTTGTAAGCTTATGTCCCATATTCTCCGGGATCAGCAGCGCCTGTCCTTTTTCGAGTTCGTAGTATCTGTCCTCTTCGGGGAAGTAGCAGACCACATGCCCCTGCATGCAGAAGAAGACCTCATCGGCTTCCGCATGCCCTTGATCGAGATCTCCGGTCTTGCCGGGAGCCAGCTCGCTCAGCCCGAACATCAGCCTGTCGGTTTGGAAATACTTCCTGCAAAGCTCTTCGCCTTCCATGAATACGGTTGTGTCTTTAAATCCCTTTACAATCCCGGCGCTCATACAAGACAACTCCTTTCACCGATCAAAAGTTATGTATGTTTATGTGTTTTATACTATTAACCGCACCATTCCATAATGGTACCCGCATATACCTTGGCGGCTTCAATAATGGAATCGATCGTGATATACTCGTCGTCCCCATGGACAGAACAGGCGAGAGATCCCGGGCCGTAAATGATGCAGGGTACGCCGTGCTTGTTTAAGTAATATGCGTCGCATACAGCTTTGAATCCGGATATCGTCGCCGGTTTGCCGCTAACTTCCTCCGAGGCCTTCGCTATAGCCAAAACGCCCGGATGATCCCCCGGCACTTTGAATCCCGGCCAATCCTGCAGGGTCGGAATCGTGAGCTTGGGCGGAACTTCCCGTAAGAAATAGTCCGTTGAGGCCAGCGCTGCGACAGCGCTTTTGATCTCCTCGAACAGCACTTCTTTTGCAACCAGTTGGTCCGGATACCAGACGCCGTACATGTATTTGACATAGGACGGAACAGAGCCCAGATACACGCCGCCCTTAATATCCGAGGGGTTGATGGTGAAAATCCCGATGCCCTGCACGTCATGCCCCGGGCTTCCTCCCGCGCCCAGAACAGGATCGCGGAAGCGGTGGTTCCATTCTTCTTCCAATCGGTAAAAATACTCAACGAACATGAGTGATTTCTTGAACGCGTCGACGCCAACGTCCTTGCCGCTGGGCGTACCGTACGGCTGCGGAAAGACCGCCTGGTTCCTGGCCGAGATATGAACGGCTTTCCCCTCTATTTGCAGTTCGAAGAAGAACAATGCCGATGACGTAATGTGGACTTCGAGATCCGTCGGTTCGCATACGATGGCAAAATCCGCCGTATACCCCCTTTCCAGGCATTTTACAGTGCCTACTTCTTCCGCCTGCTGGGATTCCTCCCCGATGACCGCCTGTAGTATAACGTCGCCCTTCAGTTTTACGCCGCAGTCCTTTAAAGCCTTCATGGCCCAGATAGCGCCGGCAACGCCGCCTTTCATATCGCTTGTGCCGCGGCCGTATATCCTGCCGTCCTCTATAACCGGCTTAAACGGATCACAGCGCCATATCTCCGGCTTGGCAACTGGAACTACATCCATATGGCCGTTTAATATAAGGCTCTTTCCGCCGCCATTTCCTTTTAAAACGCCTACGACGTTGGGACGGACTTTTTCCTCATCTTCGGCAAATTCATCCACTTTATCGAATTGAAATTTTCTTAATTCTGCTGCAAGCCAATCCTGTATGTCCTTTTCATTTCCGCCCTGGGTGCAGTTGATGGAAGGAAAACCAACCATTTTCATTACTTGGTTTACGATTTCATCGCGTTTCGAGTCAATGTAGTCGAATACTGCCTGTTTGCCCGACATTGTCAACACCTGCCCAACTTTTATATCTTCCAGCGAATAATGGCTTTCTCCAATAAAGATACCAGCATATACAGTATGATGCCGATGACGGCTACAAAGAAAATGCATGCAAACGCCTTTTCGGTTGCAATGTATTGCGTGTGCCGTATGATCTGGCTTCCAAGCCCCTTGTTCCCGCCGACATATTCAACGCTGATGCAGGCTGTTGTTGCGAATATGCCGCAAAGCTTCATGCCTGTAAAAACGTCCGGCAGCGCGGATGGCAGCACTACGCGCGAGAAGGTTTGCAGCCGGTTGGCCCTTACCGATTGCATGAGCTCCATCCTCAATAATTCAACATTTGCGAACCCTGTGGCTGCATTCATATTCACGATTGCAAACGACTGAATAATTACCGCGAGTATCCTGACTTCTATCCCGAAACCCAGGAAATACATGAGCAGCGGTACCAGCGTGATGAGCGGCGTTACGACCAGGAATATTATGAACGGGTCCAAAGCTGCCGCCAGCGTTTTAAAGTTGGTTATTATGCCCGCGAGCACGATGCCGATCGGAACCGCGAATATAAAACCTATAAATATCGTCTGCATGCTGACCCATATATTCGGCCAGAAATCGGCGAATTTTACGATCATGGTATTGAAAATCGCAATAGGTCCCGGAAGTATCCATCTCGGTATTTTAAAGATCAGTATGGCGAGCTCCCATAAACCGAATATGATGAAGAATGTGACAACCGGCGCCAGTATGCTTGTTGTTTTTGTTGTCCTTTTCACAATCAAACCCCCTTTTGTCCTACTTGATCTTGCTAAGATCGATTTCACCGATAAGACTTGTCAGCTTTTTCTCGTACTCGATAAACTTGGTTTCCGTAATCATATCGAGTCTTCTTGGCCTTTCCAGATCGATCTCGACTTCAGCAACAATGCGTCCGGGATTTGTGCCCATCACATAAACTTTCGAGGCCATGAGTATGGCTTCTTCAACGTTGTGCGTAATAAAAACGATCGTTTTTTTCGTACGGCTCCAGATATCCAGGAGTTCGATATCCAACTGCTCTCTTGTCATCTCATCCAAAGCGCCGAAAGGCTCATCCATCAGCAGGATCTCGGGATCATGCACCATTGCGCGGATAACCCCGATTTTCTGTATCATGCCGCTGGAAATTTCCGATGGATAGGCATCCTCGTATTCTTTCAGGCCGACCATTTCCAAAAGCTTATCCACATTTTTTTCCCATTTCTCATCCTTTAAGCCGAATACTTTTAAAGGAAGGGAAACATTTTGCCTTACGGTCATCCATGGCAGCAAATTGGGTTGCTGGAATATAAAACCCATTTTCCGGATTTGTTTCGATGATATTTTTTTCTTTTGCGGTATCATTTCCCCGTCGACATAGATCTCACCGGATGTCGGTTTTGTAATATCATTCAGCATGCGTATGATCGTGGATTTTCCGCAGCCCGACGGACCGATCAGGGAAACAAAATCGCCCTCATGAATCTCCAGGTTTGCTTTTTCCACAGCGGTGATGATTTGTCTATGGGTTTTAAAAATCTTTGTGACATTTGTGAATCTTATTTTAGGTTCCTGCAAAAAGTGCACCTCCCAAGGGATTCTCATGTTGGCCGGATTTTTATCTCACACGCGCTATTTTTTCCAGACAATGATGCGTCTTTCGATTAGCGCCACGATCTTATACAGTATGAATCCTATAAGGGCTATCAATATAATTGAGCCGTAAACCACTTCCGTCATTACGTACTTCGTAGCCTGCTGCACCTTGAACCCAAGCCCCTGCATACCGAATACAAAGTCCGCCGTAACGGAGCCGATCGTGGAAAAAATGCATCCGAGCTTGATGCCGGTAAAGACCTGCGGCATAGCGTTCGGGAAAATGATCTTTATAAAAGTCTGCAGCTTGCTTGCGCCCATCGACCGCGCCAGATCGAGCTTTGACTGCTCCACCGTCGTAAAGCCCGTGAGCGTATTGAGCATGATGATCGGCGTACATTGAATGACGACTACCAGTATGCGGATATCCGGGTCCGAGCCCATCCATAGCTGTATCAGGGGGATCAGCGTGATCATGGGCGTAACCACCAGTAGAATAACATACGGAGAGACCGCCTTAACGATGATGTTAAACTGCGAACATATGGCTGCGAGCAGCATGCCAAACGGCACGGCTATCAAAAATCCGAAAAATATGACTTTAACGTTGAATATAAAATGCGGCCATATATCGGCTGCGAAGGCTTCCGCTATTACTTTAATAATGGCGGTCGGCGTGGGCAATACGATCCTGTTTATGCCGGAAAGCGGTATGATGATTTCCAGCGCACCGTACAGCAAAGCCAGCGCAACGAGCGGCGCTATGATCGCGGCGGGTTTAAAATCCTTTTTCTTATGTTTTGACAGTGTCGGTTTCAAAGTGTTTTTCAAGCTGCGTACTCCTTTCGAAGATACTTAATACGTTCTGACCAGGGCGTTTATTTCGTCCCGCAGACTGCGGTAGGACGCATTGCCGACTATTTCCGGGTTGCGCTCCTCAAAAGGTATATCTACCTGGAATTCTTTCACGATCGCCGCCGGCAGCGGAGAGAATAAATAAATCCTGTTGGACAGTATCAATGCTTCCTCGACATTATTGGTTACCATCACAATCGTCTTTTGCGTTTTTTTCCAGATGCTTAAAAGCTCGTACGAAAGCATTTTACGGGTTATTGCATCGAGCGCGCCCAAAGGCTGGTCCATCAGCAGTATCTCGGGATTGTGCACCAATGCGCGCGCTATGCCCACCCGTTGCCGCATACCGCCGGAAAGCTCGTGCGGAAAAACATCCATATAATCCTGCAAGCCCACGATCTCCATCATCTCGGGTATCCTGGCTTTTGATTTTTCGTCTTTAAGCTTCATGACCTCGAGTGTCAGGCTCAAATTCTTTTCAGCCGTTCGCCAGGGCAGCAGGTTGTCGTTTTGGAATACAAAACCAAATTTTTTTAACGCCTGCGCCGGGATCTGATTTCCCAGATCTTCACCTTCCAGTATGAGGTTTCCCGATGTCGCAGGGATAATGCCGCCGAGGATTTTCAAGAAAGTGGACTTTCCGCAGCCGGACGGCCCCAGGATACAAACAAACTCCTGACTGGCAATTTCCATACTGATGCTGTTTATGACTTTAAGCGTTTCTTTTTTTACAGGAAAGGATTTTGACAGTTCCTTTATGCTCATGATTGATTGCTGCAAAAGGACAAACCCCCTTGATGTGTTTTATAGAAGACCAGGATCGAGAATATTATCCGGCGAAATCTCAATGATTTTTCCGAGAGACATCGCCATAATCGCGACACGCGCGCCATGCTCCAGAAAATCGGCCAGCACAAAAGCTTCCGTCAGATCCCGGCCCAGCGTTACGGAACCGTGATTGCGCAAAAGCGCGGCCATCTTGTTGCCTTTCAGCGCTTTTACAATATTGTCGGCCAATTCCTTGGAACCCACGAGGCCGTATTCCGCGCATACCACTTCGCCGCCCAGGAATAAAGCCTGTTCCGCCAGAGCCAGCGGGATGTTCTTCCCGGTAATGGCAAAAGCGGAGGAATAAATCGGATGACTGTGAACGATTGCATGTATTTCCGGCCTGTCTTTGTATATTGCGATATGCATGGGCGCTTCTACCGTCGGCAAGAGGCCGGCATCTTCCACCAGCTTGCCGTCCATGTCGATAACACAGACGTTTTGGGGTTTTAAGACGGTCCAATCCGTGATTTCGAACTGATTGCCCGGGCGGGGGCAGATATAGATGTAACCCGTCTCCTCGTCCCGTATGCTCCAATCTCCGGAATCCATGCCCGGCGTCAGGTGGGACTCGTAAAACCGCCTGGCAAATGAAGCGACCAGTTCCTTGTATTCACGTCTTACTTTGGCCATGATCCTTCTCCGATCTATACTTATTTATTAAACCAGCTCTATATTGACGCCCGCATCGACAAACTGTTCGTAAAACTCCCTTTTCAATTCCTTTCCGGTCAGTATCAAATCGATTTCCCTTAAGGCGCACAGGTTCAAAAACGCAACACTTTCGAATTTTGAATGGTCGCATATGATGATCTTTTCCTTGGCAGAATCCATCATTTGCTTTTTGATGACCACTTCTTCCATGTTGGTGATCATGCATCCTTTCCGTATATCGATGGCGTCTACGCCCAAAAACAATTTGTCCGCGTTGATATGCTGCAGCGCCAGCTGCGCCAGGAATCCGAGCGTCGTAAAGTATTCTTTCCGGACTCCCCCGCCGATCACCGTCAAATCGATTTCCTTTGACATCGCAAGCTTGGACGCGACCAGTATATCGTTGGTGGCCACGGTAATTTTTTTGTGGTTAGCCAGCGCAAGACCCATCTCCACCGCGGTGGAACCGGAATCTATGATGATCGTCTCGCCTTCCTTTACCAATTGCGCCGCCCTTTGTCCTATCCTGACCTTTTCTTCGCGGTTGGTCATCCTCTTTATGCTGTAGGGCGCCTCCTGGGCCGTACCGGACAATACGAGCATTGCGCCGCCTCTTGTGAGCTCCAGTTGATTTTGATCGGATAACTGCTTTAGATCCCGTCTTACCGTTGCACTGGATATATTCAGTACTTGGGCGATTTCCTTAATGGAACAAAACCGCTTATTCTTTAGTTCATTTTTGATTTTTTCCAGCCGTTCAGCCTGTAACATGACATTTTCCTTTGTTTTTATTTTAATCAGCGCATTTTCATATATTCGACAACGGACTGCAGGTTCTGCCGAAACGTGCCTTCCGCAATAAAACACTTGTCAAAAAGCGCGCTGCCCATCGTAAAAGCCCAGGGATCAAGCCGCGCCATTTTATCGATTCTCCCGAAGCTGTTTATGCTGCCCGCTATTACAACGGGAACGGATATCGCCTTTATAAAGTCTTCGGCCAGTTTTTCGCCGTCGATCACATGCCTGTATGCCAGCAGGTCAAATCCTTTTATGCCCTTTTCAATCAGGTCCTTTGCATCCTCAATGATCTCTTCGTTGGAGCCCTCCAAAACGGACGGGCTCCCGCTGACCTTTCCGCAAAACGGCAAATAGCTGATACTGCATTCGTTTAAATAATCATGTACGCTTTTATAGTAGACAGTGCCCATCAAATAGTCGAAGCCATATTCCACAGCCAGTCTGGCGCCATCCATGCATTCCGCTTCGGTATACGTTACGACTTCGAGAAATGTTTTCTTACCGGCCTGACGCATGTTTTCCACCAGCGTGCGCATATTTTCTTTATCGAGGCCCACGTCTTTAAATCCCCAGAAGCTTACCGGTAAATCCTTGTTTTCTTCAAAGATATCGATAGCATTCTTTACCGTTTTATCGTGGTGTGTCAGCATGATGATCAATTTGGACTCCATTTTGATTGTGCCTCCTTATTATGTAAACAATTATTTTTGTGCCAATATCCTGTCCATGGATGCGGACGCGTTATAGATCATCTGATCGGTATAGAGCTTGTAGGTCGGGCACATTTCAGCATTCGCCCAGCCGTCATAGCCGATTTCGTTGAAAGCCGTCATCACCTTATCCCATTCCACATCCCCCGCCAGCAGATCCACAAAACCTGTTAGCTGCGCCGTACCTCTCCGGAAGTCCTTGAAATGTACTTTCTTTATCCTTTTTCCCAGTATTTTGATCCAATGCTGGGGATATCCGAAAAGAAGCATATTGCCTACATCCAAAAATGCCTGTACATACGGTGAACCGATTTCGTCCAGAAAGTTTCTCATTTCCAAAGGTGAAAGAAGGAATTTGCTCCATATGTTTTCTATGCCCATAATGACTTTCTTTTCTTCCGCGTAAGGCGCCAGCTCTTTTAAAGCGGCCTGCGCCCGCTCGTAGGCCACATCGTAGTCGATCACTTCCGAGCCGGTATAAAACTCTATTTCTTTCGCATCGGGTACGACATCATCGGGATTAAAATCCACGCCGACCGTGCCGGGACAAACCAGTATACAGTCTGCTCCAAGCAGCGCGCCAACGTCCAATTGTCTTTTTACAAGGTTTTTGGCTTTCTCGCGGATATCTTCGCGATTGCTTGTCAACGAGAACTGCCAGTATAAGCCGGTCGCAAGGCTGTTGATCTTTATGCCGATTTCCTCGGCTGCCTCTTTATAGCCTTTGATCTCCTCGTCCGTGCTTTGCAGGCTTAAGTCTCCCTTCAATGCCAATGCAAGTTCAATACCCGCAAAGCCGGCTTTTTTCGCAAGCTTCATGCAATCTACAATGCCCATATCACCAGGAAATGACCAAATATTGATTCCTTTTTTAACCTTGCTTTCCATATTGCTACCGCCGAAAATTTATTGAAATTGATTGTCTTGTTTTTGCACACACTTGATACGTTATGTGTAGATTATATTCTGACGAAGGCTAAATGTCAATCACTATTTGCAATGATTTGTAACGTTTTATAATAATCCTATATTTTCATTTGCTTGCGCTTTTTACTCCATTTATGTTAATTCTTTATTATATTTTATAACATATTATTTTTTTTATGGCATATGATGCTATTTTTTATAATATATTTATATTTATACCGCAATGATAATCATTATAAATATGAAATATTTTGATTAATTATGTTACTTTCTGTATTGATTACTTTAATTGTATATGCTATGATGTAACCAATGCTTTAGAATAGAGGCCATTGTATATATTTAATATTTAAGGAGGAACACAATGAAGTGGATTAAGGATGTCTTTGGGACAACAAAGCCCATTATCGCTATGTGCCATTTCAGATCATTACCCGGTGACCCATATTATGATGCAGACGGTGGCATGGAAAAGCTGGTCGATCTGGCGAGAAAAGAGCTTTTTGCACTGCAGGACGGCGGTGTGGACGCAGTTATGTTTTCCAATGAATTTAGTCTTCCCTATCTTACGAAAGTAAAGCAGGAAACACCGATTGCTATGGCCAGGATCATCGGTGAAATCATACACGATATAAAAATACCTTTTGGTGTTAATGTTTTATGGGATGCGATCGCTTCTATCGATTTAGCTGCCGCTACAGGCGCTAAATTTATCCGCGAGATCATATCCGGTGTATACGCAAGTGATTTCGGATTGTGGAATACAAACGTGGGAGAAACGGTCAGGCATCAAATGTATGTCGGACAAAAGGAATTAAAATTATTATATAATATCGTTCCCGAAGCTGCTTCCTATATCGGCAACAGAAACCTCGTCGATATCGCCGTATCAACGGTCTTCAATAACCGCCCGGACGTGATCTGCATTTCCGGATTGACAGCGGGAATGGAGACAGACACATCCATGCTGGAAAAAGTGAAAAACGCGGTACCGGACACGCCGGTATTCGCCAATACGGGATGCAATATCAACAATGTCGAGCAGCAGCTAAAAATCGTAGACGGCGCCGTTGTAGGCACTACGTTCAAAAAAGAAGGCAAATTTGAGAATTTCGTAGATAAATCGCGTGTACAGGCCTTTATGGAGAAAGTGCATAAGATCCGCTAAAGCCTATTCTGTTTGAAACATAAAAGAGCCCTTGCAGATAAACCGCACGGGCTCTTTTTAACCGTTACTACAGTAAAACACGCATGTCTTTCCTGCCGCCGTGAAAATTCGGCATTTTCACAGGCCTTGAACCGTTCTGAACGGAAATCTCGGAAAGAAGCGCCACGGCCGTCCATTCGCAGGCATCGTATACATTCACTGGATTTTCGATTTCACCTTTGATCGTCCTTATAAAATCCTGCACGACATAATAATCGCCCCCGCAGGAATGGTAATCGCCCTGTTCCGCCAGCTTCTTTGCCCCTTCCGGCATATTTTGATAATTATTCGGCAGAAGATGTGAATAGTTCCAAAGGCTTTCCCATTTCAACCCCCTTGAAACCCTCACCCTGCCGTCCGAAAAATACGCTTTATACATGTCCTGCTGTCCTTCAGGGCCGCTCGGGCCTCTTGGCGCTTCGATGGCGCCTTTTGTCCCCTGCAGCATGAAATAGGAATTCTGGTTTGGCCTTGGAGACATCACATCGACGCGAATCCGTATAAGTTTGCCGCTTTTTAAACGGATCATAACGGTATTTGTATCCTCCTGCCGGAATTCGGGCGCCACATACGGACCGACCCCAAAGCAGCACAGCTCATCGATTGCGTCCCCTTCAAACCATTTCATAATCGGACCGATCGAGTGCGTGGGATAAAAAGCGCCACGTTTGCCTACCTGCCAGTATTGCCGCCAGCTCTTGCGTCCGTTGGGATATACAAGCCAATTCCGGATATCTTCGATATACTCCGCTTCGGCATAATAGATCTCTCCGAAGTACCCTTTCTCGACCAGCTTCCCGATCAGGACGCTATCGGGACGGTAGCAGTAATTCTCGCACATCATGTATACTTTGTCCTGCTTTTCCACCGCTTCCTTCAGCCAGAAAAGCTCATCCATCGATACGCCTGCCGTCACTTCGGACAATACGTGCTTTCCGGCCTCCAGCGCAGTGATCGTCTGCGGCGTATGGAGCTGCATCGGCGTGGCGATGAGTACGGCGTCGATATCCGATTCGCACATGTCCTCAAATATACGGTACCGGTGCGGGATATTGAACGCATCGGCTTTTTTTTCCAGCAGATCGGGGTTTAATTCACAAAATGCCGTTACATTCACATCGTCTTGCATATCGAGAAATCCCGGCATGTAAACGAGCCCCCTTGCACCTGCGATCCCGAGTTTAATTGCCATTTTTGCAAAATTCCTTTCATGTTTTATAGCTTGACTATGCTCTTCGTCTCTGCGGATTCCTTAATTGCGCAGACCGCTTTGATGACTTCAAGGTTCTCTGATTGCGGGACACGCTCGGGCAAAATCCTTTTTTCAAGGCAACCCAGGTAATAAGCAAGCTGTTTTGTATACGCGTCGTACAATCCAGGCTGTTTTTTTAACGGCTTTTTTCCCGGCCTGTATATGCGTATCTCCGCATCCAGCGAGTCGCGCTCGCCGATGCAAAAACCGGCGCGGTAATAAAACTCGATGGTTGCTTTGGTGGCGGCGATTTTCAGCGACATGGAAAAAGGGTATCCTTCCTGCATGGTAAATGCGGCTTCCGCTACCGCTTTTTGTCCGTTCTGATAGGCGATCGACGTCATCACATGGTTCCAGCATCCCGTAAAATCCTTATTGGCGTGACAGAATACATAATCCATCGGCCCAAGAAGGTATCTTAAGTAGTCGATGTCGTGCACGTGCATGTCCTGTATGGCCCCGCCTCCCTGCTCGGGATCCATGAGCCACGTGTTTCCCCAGGACTGCAGCACCGAACACCTGCTGGCATAGGCCATATACACTTCGCCGAGCTCCCCCGAATCGGCCATTTCCTTTATTTCCGCATAACCTGTCCAGAATCTGACGACCTGCGCGACCATAAAAACAATTCCGGCCGAATTAACGGCTTTCAGCATATTTTCCGTAGCAGCCGCCGTCATCTCCACCGGCTTTTCACATAGCACGTTTACCCCGTGCGCTGCGCACAATGTGACGTATTTTTCGTGCAGAAAAGTAGGCAGGCAGATGATCACGGCATCCAGTTCCACTTCCCGAAGCATCTTCCCTGTATCCGTGAAATACAGGCAGTCATTTTCCAAAGCAAGCTTTTTTGCCGCGGTTTCATTGATATCCGCAACCGCTGCCAATACAGCGTTGGGGAGCGCTTTGACGGCATTTGCATGGCTGTAGGAGATCATTCCGGCACCTATAATGGCTAACTTGTTCATGGCACACTCCTTCGATATTTAGTTTTAACAGTTTAAGAATATGTGTTTTCAGGTGATTTTAACAATGCGTTTCATAATATTTCATTATGAATCATTATATTTCATTTTATCTATATGTTCATCCTTTGTCAATGCAATTTCAGTCAGGTCGATTGTCCTTATTGAATTTCTTGGGAAACATATCTGTTCCGGTACGAACAGAAGCGCTTTTTGTACTGTTATGCAATAATATGTATATTCTTGACATATCGATGCCATCCCGGTAAACTGATATAGAACGGCTTAACAATCATATTAAGGAGCTTTTTTATGCTGAAAGCAGTGATATTCGATATGGACGGGGTCATCATCAACAGCGAGCACGTTTATCAAAAGGTCGAATTGGAGATGGCGGCATCTCTCGGGCTTCAGGTCAGTCAGGAGGAGCTCTCGCAATACACCGGCATTTATATGGATATCATGTGGCGCGAACTCGCCCAAAAATACGGTTTAAGCATCGATATTCCGTTAACTGTAAAAAAGGAAGAAGCGCTTATGCGGGATTATTATCGCAGCGGTGAACTGGATGTGATACCGGGAAGCGTGGAGCTCATAAAGTCTCTTAGCGGCTTAGGGATTCGATGCGCGATCGCGACTTCCAGTATAACCGAAAGCGCACAATTCGTGATTTCGCGATTGGAGCTGGCTCCCTATATCCGCGTATTGGTATCGAGCAGTATGGTGGAAAACTGCAAGCCCTCTCCCGATGTCTTTTTAAAGTGCATCGGCAAGCTCAATGTAGAAGCGGATGCGTGCATCGCTATCGAAGATTCCAAAAGCGGCTGCATAGCCGCCAAAGCCGCCGGCATTCGGGTAATCGCCTATGGGAGCCCGGCTTCCTGCGGCCAGGACCTGTCCATGGCAGACCTTATCGTAGACGATATGGGAAAAATCGATATGGAAATGCTCACCGGCCTGTTATCCCGTGATATTTCACATTCGGATTAAAATAGATTGTGATAGCTTTTACAATGTTTGTGTTTTAAGAAGCCTTTCCGCGAGTAAAAACCCTTCAGCAGCCCCTCCGGTTTCACAATGCGGTAAAACCCTGTCCGAAACTTCTTTTATATTATTGGCCGCATTTTCCAATGTAAACGCTATGCCCGCTTTTTTTAACATATCCAGGTCGTTTTGACCGTCCCCCATGGCGATAAACCTTTCAAGCGGTATTTTCGCGATATCGGATAAAATCTCCATGGCTTTGCCTTTCCCTGCGGAGTCTGAGACGACCTCCGCAAAATGGAAGCTCGAAAAAGAAAAATTGACATCCATACCGTCAAAGTACTCTTTTTTTATTTGTTCGACACGGTCTCTTTCCCCGCACAAATTCAGCTTTAATAGATTCCCTGCAACATTTTTATCCACGTTTTTCGGATCGCATTCCTCTTTGATGCCCTTTTCGAATACCATATCGTTGCTGTTTAGCATATAGATTCCCTCGTCGGTATAGGCCATTGTGCAAACGTCCGGATAATTCCGAATGATTTTATGTGCAACAAAGAGCAGTTCCTGGTGAAGCGGGCTTGTCCATGCGATGCGCCGTTTCAAAAAGTCGTAAAGCATCGCTCCGCCGTATAATATGCTGATGCTGTTGACATGCAGCCTTTTTGCGATTTTTTCCGTTGAAATGATCGCCCTTCCGGTGGCCAAACCAAGATTCCCGCCCGCAGCCACGAACCTTTGCGCGCCTTTTTCCACTTTGCCGCCGATACCGGCGCACCTGTAATCCAATGTGCCGTCTACGTCGCACAGCATAAGCCATTTTTGTTCCTGCATATTGTTAAATCCCATCCATTTGCGATTTTTAGGCAATGGTTACATTATACAATATAGGCGGATGAAAGCAATACCGTAATTCCCCGGCGTTGCAATACCGTCTTGCTTAGAAATATAGCTGTTTACAGATAGGATTTACTGTTTTAGACCTCGTCCTGTTCGAAACGGACGTTCCATTTGCTGCGCAGACTATCCATCATGCGTGTTATCTGAAGCGATTCCAAAAGCGGCATTTCCGGCGCTTCCTTTAAGCCTGCCCGTATATGGTTCTGCACCGCCTCAATCTCGAACTGGAACCCGGTGGATTTATACGGCCGGTAGAATTCATCCTCGATCCCCGCAAATGAAAAGATATCGTCTCCGCCGGAAACGAGCGTGGCGCGGCTTGCGCGCCACCAGTCGCCCTCGCCTATGATTACCCGGCCCATTTCCCCGTTGATCACAAGCGCGTTATCCATCCTTCCGGTCAGGCTGCTGGCCATAACGGCGGTTTTACCGTCGGCATATTGAAATGTAAAAGCGTTTTGCTCGTCAACGCCGTTCCTGACCTGTGCGACAGATGCGATTTCCTGAATATCCAGCCCGAATACGGCGGATGTCATTGCCAATGGATAGATGCCAACATCCATCAGCGCCCCCCCCCCGCCATAGCGGTGTTAAAACGCCACATGGCGTCTTTTTTTGATCCCACATCCAAACCGAGGCTGGCATAAAGCGACCGCGGTTTTCCGATGCGCCCCTGCGCTATCCATTCCATTCCCTTTCGGACGGCCGGGAAAAACCGCGTCCACATTCCTTCCATAAAAAAAACGTCATTCTCTTTGGCTTTTTGTATCATCGCCTCCGCTTCCTTTGCGTTGGCTGACAAGGGCTTTTCGCAAAGCACATGTTTTCCGTTGTCCATAAGCATGATTGCATCCTGTATATGGCAGGAGTTTGGCGTTCCTATGTACACGATGTCCAGCTCTTTATTTTCCGCCAGCCGGCGGTAATCTCCGTAGCATTGTTTGATGCCATATTTAAGTGCGAACTTATCAGCGCGGGAAATATCCCTGGACGCAACTGCCCGGATTTCAGCATCTTTTACATATTTCAGCGCTTCTGCAAACTGGCAGGCAATATTGCCCGTTGCAAGTATTCCCCATTTTATTTTTCCCATAGCTTACACTTCCATTTAGATAATAGTCAATTTCATACCGTCATTGCATAAATACTTTGAAGCAAATACCCCGGCCTTCGTATCCTGCTTTTTAACAGCCTTTTGCCATGTTACAGCCGGTTTTTTAAAAAAATGTTACATTTGCCGCCAGACATTGTTTGTAAATTCACCGTTTTTCCTTTGCCGATAGCTGTTATCAATAAAAAACACATTTCTGATATGGCCGCCATTTCGGGTTGATTCTACGTCGGAACCATCTGCTTTAAGGTTTCCGTCCCGTAATATCTTTGTAACGTCATTTATGTCATATTCAGCCTCAGTGAATTGAATATAATTCTTAAATTCCAGGCCGTTTTCATAAATATCGAACAGAAAATAGATCCCTATTCCCTCAAAGAACAGCAACTCCGGATTGTTCCGCTCCCATCTGTTGTATTTCTCGCCGAAATGGTATATTTTCAAGCCGTCCTGGGGAACTTTCAAGCAATAACATTGCGATTGTTTTATTGGCGTATCAGGCTGGTCGATCCGCTTCAATAGTTCTTTAAGCTTGTCGGGATTTGCTTTTCCCTCGGCGGCGTCGAAATAGAATCTGTTTTTAAAAGTAAACGGAGCATTTTTAAGGATGCGCGGAAAATCATTCTTTTCAATATCGATCCGGACAATGATCATTTTTATCCTGCCGGTCAAATTTTCTTCGTAAACCGTTTGATTCAGCTCTTTTACAGTATAGGCCCTGCTGGTGTAGGCCTTGGATAAGAAAACAAAAATATAGTCAAAGTCTCTAATTCTCTGTGAAATAATACCGTCAGACGGATCGCCAATCAGCAAGCCTCCGTGATCAAACCGGAAGACTTCATGGCCGGCGGATATAAGGGCTTGTTCATAAAATGAAACAACATCGGCGTCAGACGTGGTAAATGACAAAAATATTTTTGACATGGTTTTCCACCTCACAAACGAATTTTAGCATATTTCATATTCGCAATCAAGGAAGCACGTAAAAAGGCCCATCTATATAAGTAGTTTAAACAGCTTTAAATTATTGTATGGATACTTCCTTTCATACTATATGGACCGGATGCCGTATTTTGCGGTTTGACAACCCTGACGCCCGTAACGGTATAAAAAAAATATAGACAGTATTTAATATTTTTAACACAGAGGTAGACATCATATGGCAAGATTTACTGTGCCGCGGGATATCTTTTTCGGCAAAGGCGCTATGAGTGAGCTGAAAAAGCCTGAAAGGATACCCCCGCGCTTTAATCGTGACAGGCGGGGTGATCCCCAAACTGGGGCTTTTGGACAAGCTCAGCGATATATTAAAGGGCTGCGGGATGGAGACCGACGCATTTATCGACGTGGAACCCGATCCTTCCGTGGAGACCGTCATGCGCGGCGCGCGCCAGATGTCGGATTTCAAGCCGGACATCATCGTATTTATCGGAGGGGGTTCTGCTATCGACGCCGCAAAAATGATGTGGGTATTCTACAAATATCCCGACCTTACTTTTGAAGATATCAAGGAACCGCAATCCGTCCCCAAGCTACGGCGCAAGGCCATTTTCGTAGCTATTCCCTCCAACAGCGGAACGGGCAGCGAGGTTACGTCCTTCGCCGTCATTACGAACTACAGGACCAAAGTGAAGTATCCGATTGCGGATTACGATATCACGCCGGATGTGGCCATACTGGATACGGATGTAAAGGCGACAATGCCGCCCGTTCTGGTCGCCCATACCGGCATGGATGTTCTGACCCATGTGAAAGAAGCCTATGCGGCAAAAGAGCGCTCCAGTTTTACCAATCCGCTGGCCATACATGCCATCTCCATGATATCCGGCTACCTCGAGGATTCCTACAACGGGGATATCGAGGCGCGTGGCGAAATGCATGTCGCCCAGTGCATCGCCGGTATGGCCTTTACAAACGCGCAGCTCGGCATCACGCATTCGCTGGCGCACAAGATCGGCGCGCAGTTCGACCTGCCGCACGGGCTATGCAACGCGCTGCTCCTCCCCTATGTGATACGCTACAACATGAAAGACCCGGCTGCCATGCGGTATTACGCCAATATCGCACGCCGGATGGGATTCGACGGGCTTACGGAAAAGATCATGGTCAATTCCCTGATCGAGAGCGTAGACAAGCTGAACCGGAATCTCAATATTCCCGCCTCGCTCAAAGATGCGGGCATCAGCGATTTTAAATTCAATCTTTAAGCAGGCCGGCCCGCGTAGATTTTTATAAGGGGTGTATTTTTCATCAGTGTTCCGGCAATCGCCCTCATGTTTTTCGGCGGCGTATTTTTGGGGATCTCGCAGCCTGCCGCGAAAATGTACTTTTGATTTCCCAGCCGTATCAGAGTTTCGACTTGTTTGACGATCCCGTCTTCGTCGCTCTCCAATATCGTTACGGGATTGATATTTCCGCAAACGGAGACGCGGTCGCCATGCATCTTGACCGCTTTTTCAATATCGACCATCCAGTCGAGATCGATAATATCGCAATGTTCTGCGGGCAGCATGGCGAGATACGGCTCTATATTCCCGCAGATATGCAGTTTGGTCTTCGCGCCCATGCCCTGAATCTTTTTTAAAAGCTTTATTTCATACGGCAATACGAATTTTTCATAAAGATTTGGCCCTACAAGCGAGGCCACCGCGTCGCCGACGCCGATAATATCCGCCCCGGCCTGAACCTGTTCCTGCGCAAAGCTTACTGCCTGTTCCAGCGTTATATCCATAATATCCCCGACAATATCGGGTTCCGAAATGATATCTATCAGTATATTGTTTACGCCCCGTAAATCTGCTGCCTCAGCAAAAGGCCCTTCCACCCATCCGATAATGGGATATTCGCCCTTGACTTTCCGGGCATACAGTTCGATCGCTTTGACCCTGTCTTCCATTCTTGGAACCGAAACGCTGCTTTTGCAATTTAGTTTCTTCACATCGCTGTGATGCTGAATAAGCGCGCCTCTTATAGCAGGAACAGTGTCCTCGCCGATAGAAACATCGGCTCCGAATCCCCCCGCTTCACGGCAGGGGTCGGAAATTGCGCTGACGGCGTCTATCCCAAAATCCTCGCAGCACCGCAGGTTGCCTTCAACCAGCAGGCGGTAGTCCGCGCAGTAATTGCCGTATAAAACGCCGATATGTTTGGCCGCAAATTGCATAACGATGTTTAGATTTGGTATCCTGTCCGTTTTTTCGCCGGCCAACCGCATGAATACTCTTTCATAGCTATTCATTTAAATCACCGTATCGATAATCATATTTGAATATATATAAAGCAATTTATAACGAAATTAAACCGCGTGCATTTTATAACTGCCCAAAGAGCCTTATCTGTTTTTCCAGCGGGCATACGCGCGCCTTAATTCCTCCGCCTTCTCCTCAGGGCAGGTCGGGTTGCAGTGGGCCCATGCGCCGGTTTCGCTGGAGGCATTGTATTTCAGCTGGTTTTTCGAGCGCATCGGCGGGAAAAATTCTATATGGAAATGCCATTCTTTACTGAGCTCGCCCATATTCACAGGCGCGTTGTGCATGCACATCATATACGGAAATGAAAATCCGAACAGCGCGTCCAGCATGCCCGATACGTCGCGCACCGTTAAACCCAGTGCGTCCAGCTCCTCGCCGCACATGTCGCCGATGGATGCTGTGTGCCGCCTTGAAAACACATATACGCCATAAGGGTATTCCGTAAAAAACGG
>Ga0366754_1026_pt1 | contig 29008 bp, 25 predicted proteins | sample BONcelHN113001E4_FD_207082 | JGI IMG/M metagenome (GOLD analysis project Ga0366754, IMG submission 207082) | Enriched cells from coal bed in the Powder River Basin, Montana, United States - BONCAT cells N11 rep1 HSBNCT.N11.300.1.E4 ... | reverse complement strand
GTCCAACAGCGGCGCTCAGTTGTCGATGACCTTGCGCGCAAATGAATCCAGATAATCCATCAGCGCTTCGGCGCCGCTGATGGCCGCATCCGGGTCGCCTTTGGCAATCGCGGTGGCCAGCATCATATGGCATTTGGCGCCGGCCTCGACATCGCCTTCGTGCTGGAACGCGTACCAGAAGCGGCGGCACTTGATCACTTGCGGAATCACCGCAGCAACCGCCGATGGATTGCGGCATGCTTCGTGGCTGACATAGTCGAGCGCCTGGTCTGCCTGCATGTAGGCTTTCAGGTCATTTTTTTTGGCAGCGGCGACCATTTTTTTTGCATAAGTCAGAATGTCCTTGCGCTGCTGCGGCGTCGCCCGCCGCGCCGCGCTGGCGGCAATCAAGCGTTCCAGCACGCGCCGGGTTTCGATCAGCGTCAAATGCTCGGCCAGTTCGATGTCGCTGACGATCAGGCCACGCCGCGGCAACTGCACGATCAAACCATTGGTCGACATCCGCATCAACGCTTCGCGCAACGGCGTGCGCCCGAGGCCGGTCGCCTCCACCAGCTCGGCTTCGACAATCGGCGTCCCCGGTTTCAGCTGCAGCGTGACGATCATGTTTTCCAGAATGTTATAGGCGATATCGGCCGCGCGCTGCTTGGGCGCGGCGGGCTTTGCGCGGGGAAGTGCGGTTGTATCTGTTGCGGTCATCGAGTGTGTTGCCTGTGGGTGCGATATTGCATATTAAATTTTCTAGCTCTCAGTCAAAGTTGCCTTGCCGCTTGAACTGATCGGTTGCCGCCACCAGCGCACTGGCAATGCCCGGTTCGAACGCCGCATGGCCGGCATCTTCGATCATCTGGAAGCGTGCTTGCGGCCATGCCTGGTGCAGCCGATACGCGGACAGCGGCGGGCATACCATGTCGTAGCGGCCGTGGATAATGACGGCCGGCAAATGACGAATGCGCGCGACATCGCGGATCAGCTGGTCGTCTTCCAGGAATGCGTAATGGCGGAAATAGTGCGCTTCCAGCCGCCCGACGCCGAGACCGACCGCTTCCGAACCGAATTCATCGGCCACTTCCGGGTGCGGCAGCAAATGCAGGCAGCTGCCTTCGTAACGGCTCCAGGTGCGCGCCGCCTCCGAGTATACGGCCGGATCGTCGCAAAACAGGCGCTTTTCATACGCGTGCAGCAGATCGCCGCGCTCGTCCTGCGGAATCGGCGCAACGAATTGCGCATGTTCTTGCGGGAAAAACCATTTGATGCCATTCAGGAACCAGTCGATTTCGACATCGGTGCACAGGAAAATGCCGCGCAGCACGAAGCCGGTGCAGCATTCCGGATGGGCTTCGCCGTAAGCCAGCGCCAGCGTCGAACCCCAGGAGCCGCCGAACACCAGCCATTGCCCGATGCCCAGCATCTGCCGGATGCGCTCGATATCGGCGATCAGCAATTGCGTCGTATTGTCGCGGTACTCTCCCAGCGGCGTCGATTTGCCGGCGCCGCGCTGGTCGAACAGCACGATCCGGTAATACGCCGGATCGAAAAACTGGCGATGTTTGGGCGACAAACCCGCGCCCGGCCCGCCGTGCAGGAACAGCACCGGCACGCCGTCGGGATTACCGCACTCTTCCCAATACAGCGTGTGCAGCGCATCGACCGCCAGCATCCCGCTGCGGTAAGGTTCGATCGGCGGATAGACCGAGGGCTGTGGAATCGATTCGGGCATGGAGGACGACGAAGGATGCAGAATGGATTGCGGCATGGAAAGTGTCCGGTCAATCAAAGAAATAGGATGAAAATAAATGGTTAAAAACAACCGGGATATACAGGCCGCGCGGCATTTTTGCAGTGCCTTAAAATCAAAAAGAGTGGAGCAATTTTCGCTGCTCCACTCCGGCACTTCAACGACCTACATCGTCGTTATTTAATAACTGGCCAAAGCAGACGGCGCTGCATTCTTGAAGGTAAACACGGTGACCGGAGCCTGTTTCATATTTCCTTTGTCATCATACGAATACGTACCGGCAACGCCCTTGTGGCTGGACTTATACATTTCCGCGCCAACCTTGACCGGGTCTACCGAATTGGTCTTTTGCATTGCCTGCGCTATGAACATGGTCTGGTCATAGAACGAAGCTGCATAGACATCGGCATCCTGATTAAAGCGTTTCTTGTATTTGGCCTTGAACGCCGGACCCTCGGCGACCTTGTCCAGAATCGCTCCGCTTTGCGCGCACAGCACGGTATCGTTGACCGCATCGCCGCCCAGCTTGCCCATTTCCGGGCTGCACAACGTATCGCCGCCCAGTAACTTTGCCTTGATTCCCAACTGCTTCATTTGGCGCGCCATCGGTGCGGCTTGCGGTGCATAGCCGCCGAAGAAAATCACATCGGCGTTCTTGGCTTTCATGTTGGTCAAGATGGTCGCAAAATCGGTCGCCTTGTCCGTCGTGTACTCCTGCCCCACCACCTTCAGGCCTTGCGCCTTGGCTTCCTTGGCGAACTCTTCGGCAACGCCCTGGCCAAATGCGGTGCGGTCGTCAATCACGCCGGCAGACTTGGCCTTGAGCACCTTGGCCGCATAAGTCGCCATGCTGGCGCCGATCTGGGAATCGCTGGCGATGATCCGAAACAGGTTCTTGTAGCCGCTTTGCGTGACTTTGGGATTGGTGCCCACCGTGGACATCATTACGCCCGCTTCGCTATACACGCGCGAAGCTGGAATCGCGACGCCGGAGCAATACGGCCCCATGACAAATTTGGCGCCGCTGTCGACCAGTTTCTGCGCCGCGTTCACGCCGGATTTCGGATCGCACTGATCATCTTCGGAGTGCAGCTCGAACTTGATCGGCTTGCCGCTTATCGTCACTTTCTTCGCGTTCAATTCTTCCAGCGCCAGCCGCACGCCGTTTTCATTATCCTTGCCGGCAAAAGCATTGGCGCCCGAGAGCGGACCGGTTACGCCGATCTTGACCACCTGTTCCTGCGCGTAAGCGCTACCGGCGAAAGCAAAGGCGATAGCGCCTGCGATTGGGATCATTCTTGATTTGAATTGCATATTGTCATCCTCTTGAGAATTGAACAGCAGTAATACCCACTTGATTTTTTCTACTTACGGTCTGCGCCGTATCCCGTTTCATTTATGGAACTGATATGAAACTGTTTTACCAAAACTCATTTATACCTTATGCCAAGCATGCCATCAACTGGCCGGATGATACCTTTGCCCAGATAAGAACGAATGGCCCCCCACAGCAATCGCACGACCGCAGTAAAAGTGGCTACAGGCGGCATATTGCGCTGTACCCTCAGAAGTAACCAGCACAATGCAGGCGGCGCCGTTGCGTCGCCTGCGCTCATTGCATTTTTATGCGAATTAGTAACTTCCCAGTGCCACCGGCACCCCGTTTTTAAAGGTGGCGATGGTTGTCGGTGATTGCTTCATATTCCCTTTTTCATCGTAGGAATAGTTACCGGCCACACCCTTGTATGTCATTTTGCGCAGTTCCTCTCCCACCTTGACCGGATCAACTGATTTTGCTTTTTGCATTGCTTCACCGATGAACAGCATCTGGTCGTAGAACGCCACTGCATAGGTGTCCGGATCCTGATTGAAGCGTTTTTTGTACTTGGCCTTGAATGCTGGACCGCTGCTCACCTTGTCCAGCATCGCACCGCCCAGTGTGCAAATCACGTTATCTCCGACCGCATCACCACCCAGCTTGCTCATCTCCGGGCTACACAAGGTCTCGCCTCCCATGAGCTTCATGTTCATGTCCAGCTGCTTCATCTGGCGTGCCATCGGAGCGCCTTGCGGCGCATAACCACCCAGAAAAATCATCTCGACTTTCTTGGCTTTGAGGCTGGTCAAAATGGCATTGAAATCGGTTGCCTTGTCGGTGGTGAACTCTTGTCCGGCAATCTGCAGTCCCAAGCTCTTTGCAACCTTGGTGAACTCGTTCGCCAAACCCTGGCCAAACGCGGTACGATCGTCGATCACGCCCACGGTTTTGACTTTCAATTCTTTGGCGGCGTAAAGTGCCAAGCTGGCGCCGAGTTGCGAATCGCTGGCGATGATGCGGTACAGGTTCTTGTAGCCCCCCTGCGTAACCTTGGAACTGGTGCCGGCAGTCGACAGCATCACACCCGCGTCACCGTACACACGCGATGCGGGAATCGCGACGCTGGAACAATACGGGCCCATCACGAACTTGACGCCGGCATCTACAAATTTCTGCGCCACATTGACGCCGGCTTTGGCGTCGCACTGATCATCTTCCGAGGAAAGTTCGAACTTTATCTGCTTGCCATCTATGGTTATTTTTTTTGCGTTTAATTCTTCCAGCGCCAGCCGCACTCCATTTTCATCGTCCTTGCCGGCAAATGCGTTGGGGCCCGAAAGCGGACCAGTGTGACCGATTTTGATCACTTGTTCCTGGGCATAAGCGCTACCGGTCAAAGCAAATGCGATTGCACCTGCGATGGGAATCATCTTTGATCTGAATTGCATAGTGTCATCCTCCTAGAAATTGAAAAGCAGCAATTACTTAACTGTCTTGCCATACGTTACGGTCTGCGTCGTTTCTTGTTCCACGAACGAAACTGATGCATGGAATCCTGATGTGCGATGTGCGTGACATCGGCTTGCCATAATCTGCGCCCCTTTGCTTGCAAAGCGATTACAGGAAATACAAGCGAATGGTGCTGCGATCTGGCAATGGTCTTATTTTGATGATTGCCGAAAGCTTAAAAAGGTACCGACTAGGCCGCGTCGAAAAAATGACACGCAGATCACAAAAATCAGGCCAATCACAATGGTGACCATTTCGCCCATGGTTGCCAGATAATTTTGCAGACTGACAACAATCGCGGCTCCGACAAACGGCCCCCATACTGTTCCCATGCCGCCGAGCAGGGTCATCAGAATGACTTCGGTCGAGGTCTCGAGCGATACGTCATTGAGGGATACCAGTTGGAACACCAGTGCCTTGGTGGCACCCGCTAATCCTGCAATCGCCGCAGACAGCACAAACGCCAATAGCTTGAAACGGTCGGTGTGATAACCCAGTGAAGTTGCACGCGGCGCGTTATCCCGCAATGCCTTCAAAATCTGCCCGAACGGCGAGTGGATGATCCGGTATACGCATAGAAAACCGATTACAAAAATGCATAGGGTGAAGTAATACATATTGGTATCGGAACTCAAATCGATAAAGCCGAGCAGTTTGCCGCGTGGAATGCCTTGCATGCCATCTTCGCCGCCGGTCCATTTGAATTGGACCGCAAAAAAATACACGACCTGGGACAGCGCCAGCGTAATCATCGCAAAGTAAATTCCCAACCGGCGTATCGCCAGCAAGCCCATCAGATAGCCCAATCCGGCAGCAGTCAATACGCCCGCCAGAATCGCCAGTTCGACCGGCATGCCGTGGCCGGTGAAGCGGATCATCAATGCACCGGTGACATAGCCGGCCGCACCCAGAAATGCAGCATGGCCGAAAGAAACCAGGCCGGTATAACCGATCAGCAAGTTGAACGCCAGTGCAAACAGCGCATAGCACATCACCTTCATCACGAACACCGGATACAGGATGTGCGGGAACATCGGCACCAGCATCGCCAGAACAACAAATGCAGCCAAAAATTTAAGAGAAAGTGAGCGCATCATTTTTCCTTGCCAAACAGGCCGGCAGGTCGGGTTAATAACACCAGTGCCATGATCACAAAGACCACCACCGTCGATGCTTCCGGATAAAATGCCTTGGTCACGCCTTCAACCAGACCCAAGCCGACGCCGGTCAATGCTGCACCGGCAATCGATCCCAAGCCGCCGATCACCACTACCGCGAATACGATATTGAGCAGATTGGCCCCCATCAGCGGCGTAATCTGCATGATCGGTGCCGCCAGCACCCCTGCCAATCCGGCCAGGCCGACACCGAAACCGTAGGCCAGCGTAATCATCAGCGGCACATTGATGCCGAATGCTTGCAGCAGTTTGGGATTTTCCGTACCGGCACGCAGATAAGCGCCCAGCTTGGTGCGTTCGAACAGATACCAGGTGCCGATGCATACCGCAAACGACGCCACCACCACAAAGCCGCGATAGACCGGCAGGAACATGAATCCGAGGTCAACACCGCCGCTGAGGATTTCTGGCGGATCGTAGCTCATGCCGGAAATTCCATAGAAGTAGCGCAGTGCGCCCTGCATGATCAAGGCGATTCCAAAGGTCAGCAACAAGCCATACAAGTGATCCAGATGGTATAAGCGCTTGAGCAGAGTTTTTTCAATCAGAATACCGATCCCCGCAACTAGCAGCGGCACAATGATCAGCGCCAGCCAAAAGCTGATCTGGAAATCCTCGATCCCCAGCCAGATGGGGAGCTGGGTCAAGCCGATCCAAGTCAGGAAAGCCGCAATCATGAATTGCGCGCCGTGCGTAAAATTGATGATATTGAGCAGACCGAAAATAATTGCCAGCCCCATGCTGAGCATCGCATAGAAACAGCCATTGATCAGCCCGACCGACAATTGCGCCATCAGTTGCTGCAGTGTCATTGACTCCATGACGTTTCTCCTTGCCTGTACCCGCGAGCCGGCCTTGCATCACCCTTGATTAACTTGATCATTGTTCTCGTCTTATGTGTGTTGGGTTTCGCGTTGATCAATGCGCTACCTGGGCATCGGTGCCAGGCAGCGCACTGCGCTTATTTTTTCACCAGGCTGCAGGCAGAATTCGGCGCCGGATACACGTCTGCGCCGCGCATCACGCTCTTGACGTTGTAGTAATCCCAGGGTTGTTTCGATTCAGCCGGTTTTTTTACCTGCAACAGCAGCATGTCGTGAATCAGCGCACCATCGTCGCGCAGCTTGCCATTACGGATTACCGCATCGTTGATGGTCATGGTCTTGATTTTTGCCACCACCGCGGGCGCATCGTCGGTGCCGGCGGCCTGGATCGCCTTCAGGTAATTCAACACCGCGGAATACACGCCGGCTTGGGCGGAGGTCGGCATCCGCTTTGCCTTTTCGAAGAATTTTTTCGACCAGGCGCGAGCCTGCTCATCCTGGTTCCAATAGAAGGCCTCGGTCAGGTACATGCCTTGCGCCTTGGCCAGCCCCATGCTGTGCACATCGGATACATAGGTCAACAGCGGTGCGATGGTTTGCTTGCCGGAGATGCCGAATTCCTTGGCCTGCTTGACCGCATTGATGGTGTCGGCCCCTGCATTCGCCAGCGCAATGACGTCGGCTTTAGAGCTTTGCGCTTTCAGCAGGTAAGCCGAGAAATCGTTACCGGGAAACGGATGGCGCGAACTGCCGACCACTTCACCGCCATTAGCGCCAATCACTTCAGTCGCATCTTTTTCCAGCGAGTGACCAAAAGTGTAATCGGCGGTAATGAAATACCATTTTTTCTTGCCTTCCTTGAGCAGGGCCTTGGCAGTGCTGGCTGCCAGCGCATAGGTATTGAAGGTCCACTGGATATTGGTTGGAGAACACTTCTCCGCCAGCACCGCAGTGGCGCCGGCCGACGACAGCATCGTCATTTTATTTTTTTGTCGGGCGATCTCCATTACCGCCAGCGCGGTGGAAGACGTCGGCATATCGGCGATCATGTCGACCTTGTCCTGATCAAACCAGTTGCGCGCCAGATTGGCTGCCACATCGGGTTTATTCTGATGATCGGCAGAAATCACTTCAACCGGCATGCCCAAAACTTTACCGCCCATTTCTTCCACCGCCAGTTTGGCGGCGATGACAGAACCATTTCCCGCCAAGTCGGAATACACGCCGGACAAATCGGTCAGGATGCCGATCTTGACCACATTGTCGCTAATTTTTGCCTGTGCAAAAACCGGGCTGATGCCGGCGCTCATACCTGCCACAGCCAGGCTCGCAACAATGGCCTTCATGACGAATTTATTTTGCATCCTTGTCTCCATCCAGTTTCAAATAATTGAATTCAAACGCCTAGCAGGGCGTTCAGCTCATCGCGACGTGCCGCAATTTCTTCTTTTTGTACTACCGCTACTACGTTTCCATGTTCGATCGCGTAGTGGCGATCCGCCAGATTCTGGGCAAATTTGAAATTTTGCTCGACCAGGATCAGCGTATAACCGCGCTCCTTGAGCTGATGAATTACGCGCCCCAGCGCTTGCACGATGACTGGCGCAAGACCTTCGGTGATTTCGTCGAGCAACAGCAATTTGGCGCCGGTGCGCAAAATACGCGCCATTGCCAGCATCTGCTGTTCACCGCCGGAAGCCGGGTGCCGGGGCTGGATGCGCGCTCTTTCAGGTTCGGGAACATTTGATAAATTTCCGCCACGCTCATCCCGCCCTTGCCTACTTCGGGCAATAGCATCAGGTTCTCTTCAGCGGTCAGACTGGCGTAGATGCCGCGCTCTTCCGGGCAATAGCCGACTCCGAGCCGGGCAATCGTGTGCGGCTCCAGATTAATGGTTTCGCGACCATTGATCTTGATCGAACCAGTACGTTTTCCGACCAATCCCAATATCGCTTTCAGCGTCGAGCTGCGGCCGGCGCCATTGCGGCCGATCAGGGTGACGCATTCACCTTCGCGCACGGTCAGATTGATGCCGTGCAAAATATGCGATTCGCCGTACCATGCATGCAAATCCGCGATATCCAGCATTGGCGGCGAGGATTCAATATTCGACATCGTCGCTCCCCATGTAGGCTTCCCTGACCGCCGGATTGCTGGAAACTTCCGCATAATTTCCCTGGGCCAATATCTGGCCGCGCTGCAATACGGTGATCGTGTCGGAAATATCGGCGATGACCTGCATATTGTGTTCCACCATCAAGGTGGTCCGATTTTCCGAAACCCGCTTGATCATGTGCTTGATCATGTCGACATCTTCATGTCCCATGCCTTGCGTGGGTTCATCGAGCAACAGCATTTCCGGGTCGAGTGCCAGCGTGGTGGCAATTTCCAAGGTGCGTTTCCGTCCGTAAGGCAAGTCTCCGGCCAGCGTGTCGGCAAAATTTTCCAGATCAACGGTGCCGAGCAATTCCATTGCGCGCTGGTTCAGGCGACTCAATACCCGTTCCGATTTCCAGAAATGAAATTCCGTGCCGGCTTTTCTTTGCAATGCAATCCGTACATTTTCCATCGCGGTTAACTGCGGAAATACTGCCGAAATTTGAAACGATCGCACGATGCCGCGTCGCGCAATGTCGGCTGATTCTTCGCCGGTAATATCGATGCCGTTGTACATGATCTTGCCGCTGCTGGGCTGCAGAAATTTTGTCAGCAGATTAAATACGGTGGTTTTTCCGGCGCCGTTGGGACCGATCAGCGCATGGATGGCACCGCGACTGACTTGCAGATTGACATCCTTCACTGCCGAAAAGCCTTTAAAGTTTTTACTTAAATCAAACGTTTCCAAAATGATGTCGGTCATTGATCGCTTTCCAGGATTTTAGATAATGCAGAAGGCCGGATGCACAGCGGCTTTCATTAGAGTTTTGCGCACGGGGTCAATTTTTCTCCTGGTTAAAGAGCCATTTTTTCCACCGCAGCACAACGTTTCCCGTATGCATGAAATCTAGAATAGCATTCAACTAATATATTTACAATATATCGAATTTATTTTTAAAATGCTATATTAGCCATACGCATACATGCAATTCCGGTCCTGCCACCGGTCCAATTACTCTTTTTTTTAAGGAGATTTTCATGCAGACCCAAGGTGTTTTCGTTCCTATCGTCACTCCGTTCGATGCCGACAACAAGGTTGACCTCGACGCGCTCAAGAAACTGGTCGAGCGCTGCATCGGGCAAGGCGTGGCCGGCATCGTCGCCTGCGGCACCACCGGCGAGTATTACGCGCTGAGCGAAGAAGAGCGCGAGCAGGTGCTGCGCTGCGTGGCGCAAGTCGGCAAGGGTCGTACCGCTCTGGTGGCCGGCGCCAATGCGCTGTCGACGCAGGGCGCGATCGAACGCGCGCAGCAGGCGGCAGCGCTCGGTTATCAGGCGCTGATGCTGTCGGCGCCCGCGTACAGCCTGCCGAGTCAGGCCGAGGTGGTCGCGCATTTCCGCACGGTGGCCGAGGCCAGCGCATTGCCGATCATCATGTACAACTTCCCGGCCCGCATCGGCGTCGAAATCGGCTTCGATGCAGTGGTCGAATTGAGCCAGCTGCCGAAGATCATCGGCATCAAGGAAAGCAGTGGCAACTTCAGCCGTGCGCTGGCGCTGATCAAGGCCGAGCTGCCAAATTTCGACGTGATCTGCGGTTGCGACGACCAGGCGGCGGATTTCCTGTTCTGGGGCGTGCGCGGCTGGATCAGCGGCGGCGCCAACGTATTCCCGGGCGAACAGGCTGCGATGATCAAGGCCGCCGACGCCGGCGACTGGGATCTGGTCAAGGCTCAGATGAGCGCGATGCTGCCGGTAATTCAGGCGATGGAATCCGGCGACTACAACCAGAAAGCCAAGCTCGGCTGCCGCCGCCACGGCATCGATGTCGGCGCGGTGCGCCAGCCGCTGTTGCCTTTGAGCGCCGAAGATGCTGCAGCGTTCAATGCGCTGGTGGACCAGTTCGATCACTCCCAACGCTAAGGAGATGCGGCAAGCCGCATCCCCTCACCCCAACCCTCTCCCGCATGCGGGAGAGGGTGAGAACGGAGCAGGATGAAGTCAAGACTTCGTTCTGCCGAATCAATAAGGAAATACCATGACCGTCAGCAAGGAAACCATATTTGCCCGCGCGCGCGAAGGCCAGCTGTGGGCCGGGCACCTGATCCCCGGCCATCCGCAAGCAAGCGCGCGGCTCGACAACACGACGCCGATCGACAATAGCGTGATCGGCCAGATCGCCGCCGGCAGCAGCGCCGACATCGATGCGGCGGTGGCTGCCGCACGGTGCTGCTTCGAGGCCGGCGAATGGTCGCAACGGCCACCGGCCGAGCGCAAAAAAGCGATGTACGCGTGGATCGCGCTGCTGCACGAGCACGCGGAGGAACTGGCCGCGCTGGACTGCATCGACGCCGGCAAGCCGATCACCGAATGCCTGAATACCGATCTGCCGGCCACGCTCGACACCTTCAGCTGGTATGCGGAAGCGATCGACAAATGCTTCGGCCGCATCGCGCCGACCGGGCTCGGCGCGCTGGGCCTGATCGTCAAGGAGCCAATCGGCGTGGTCGGCGCAGTGTTGCCGTGGAATTTCCCGGCCCAGATGTATGCGTGGAAAGTCGCGCCTGCGCTGGCTGCCGGCAATTCGGTGGTGGTCAAGCCTGCCGAATTGACGTCGCTAAGCGCCTACCGGATGACACAGCTCGCGCACCAGGCTGGCATTCCGGAAGGCGCGCTGACGCTGGTGACCGGATTGGGCGAGGCGGTCGGCGAGCCGCTCGGGCGTCATCCGGATGTCGATATGGTGTCGTTTACCGGCTCCACCGAAGTCGGCCGGATGTTCCTGAAGTACTCGGCCGAGAGCAACCTGAAGGAGATCGTGCTCGAATGCGGCGGCAAGAGCCCGCAAATAGTGTTTGAGGACACGCCGCTGGACGAAATCATCAACCATGTGCTGGCGGCCGCGTTCTGGAACATGGGCGAAAACTGCAGCTGCGGTTCGCGCCTGATCGTCCACAGCAGCATCAAGGATGCGTTGCTGGCCAAGCTGAAAGCCGCGCTGTCCGGCTGGAAAGTCGGCTTGCCGACCGACCCGTCGGTGCAGATCGGCCCGCTGGTCGAACAAGCCCACTTCGACAAGGTCAAGGGTTTCCTCGACAGCGCAGCAGCCGAGGGTGCGACGCTGGTGCATGGCGGGCGCATCCATAGCGAACTGGGCAGCGGCTGGTACGTCGAGCCGACCATCTTCGATGCGGTCACGCCGGACATGCGGCTGTTCCGCGAAGAAGTGTTCGGCCCGATCCTGGCGGTCAGCACGTTCGAGACCGAAGCCGAAGCGATCGCGCTGGCCAACGACAGCGCGTACGGCCTGGCCGCATCGTTATATACCCGCGACGTCAAGCGCGCGCAGCGCGTCGCCGGCGCGCTACGCGCCGGCACCGTGTCGGTCAACGGCTTTTCGGAAGGCGACATCACGACCCCGTTCGGCGGCTACAAACAGTCCGGCTTCGGCGGGCGCGACAACGGCATGGAAGCGTTCGAGCAATACCAGCAGACCAAGACCATCTGGTACGTCAACTAAAACGTAGCTGATACGGCATCGCTGAAAGTCCGTCATTTGCGCGCAAGCGAAAATGGCGGATTTTGCATTTCTGCCGGCGCTGCTTGCTTCGAGCCGCTAGCGCAATCGAGCGGCTGCAACATACTGTGGAATGTATATAAACATTCCACAGTAAAATTGTGCGGTAATTACTATATTTTTAAAATTTCTATGGGAGTATGTACTTTGCCTGCCGGTTGTTAGAATCCAATCCACTTCAGCCCACAGGCATATTCATGAATCCGCATTCCGACCCCGGCACTGCATTACCGATTGACGAAACATTGCAGCGGCAACGGCTGTCGCAGCAGATCGATAACGCCTTTTTTGCAGAACCTTTGTTCGATGCGCTGCCGGACGTGGTTTTCTTCGTCAAGGATGCGCAGGGCCGCTACGTGGTGGTCAATCAAACGCTGGTGCGGCGCTGCGGCCTGAAGCAGAAATCGGCGCTGCTCGGCCGTACTGCGGCGCAGGTATTCCCGGGCGCATTCGGCAGTCGCTATCAGGAACAGGACCGGCAAGTACTGGCCGACGGCAGCGAAATCCGCGATCAGCTGGAACTGCATCTGTACCCGAACCGCGATCCCGGCTGGTGCCTGACGCACAAGACTGCGCTGCGCGATAAACAGGACAACATCGTCGGCCTGGCCGGCATTTCGCGCGACCTGGCAATGCCGGACAACGCGCATCCGGTGTATGGCCGGATTGCGGCCGCAGCGCACTTCATCCAGGTGCATTACGGACAGACGATCCAGCTGGCCGATCTGGCGCGCATCAGCAACCTGTCGGCGTCCCAGATCGAGCGTTATTTCGACAAGATTTTCAGCCTGTCGCCGCGACAGATGATCATCAAGACCCGGCTCGATGCCGCGTCAAAAATGCTGGCCGAAGAAAATGGCGTAGGGGGCGTTAATAGCGTGACCGAAATCGCCATCGCTTGTGGTTATCACGATCACAGCGCGTTCACACGCCAGTTCAAGGCCACGGTGGGCATGACGCCGAGTGCATACCGCGCGATGCAAAAAAACCTCTAGCGCGCTTCGTCCTGCATCGCAACCAGGCTGGATATGCGGGCCGGCGTCAGCGGCACGCGCACCGAATCCTGGGTCCAGCCGTACAGGAAATCGGTCGCGCCGCCGCAGACGCGGCCCTGACAGGGCCCCATCCCGCAGCGGGTGTGCAGCTTGGCGCTGCGCCAGCTGGACTGCTGCTGCAAGTCGCCGTGCCTGACGTCTTCGCAACGGCAAACGATGGTATCAAGATCGGCCAGATGACGCAGTTCCTCGCCCAATCTGAACGCGTTGGCCAGCCTGGCGGCAAACAACTGCCAGCGCCGGCGCGACGCAATATGCGGCGCTGCCTGCGCCAGATCGCCCAGTGCCGACAGTCCGGCAATGCGGCCTTCGACCAGCGCCAAATCGACGCCGCCGATGCCGGTGCTTTCACCGGCGCAATACACATCCGCAACCGAGGTTTGCTGCCAGCGGTCGACCCAAACCGCGCCATCGGCGATCGTGCAGCCGAGCGCGCCGGCGGTTTCGGTATTCGGGATCAGGCCAAAACCGCAGGCGAGATAATCGCAGGCTATCGTCCGTTGCCTTGATCCGATCTGCAATAGCACCTGCGTCAAATGCTCGTCGCCTTCGGCGCGCAGCACATGGCTATGCATGTGATACGGAATCCCGGCCAACTGGCGGCGCAGGCGTATCGCCTGCAACAGCTTGCCCGGCGTTGCCAGCAGCGCGAGCGCGAAGCGTGCAACCCGCGGCAACGACGCCTGCTCCACTATCGCAACCACCTGTGCGCCGCGTTCTTTCAGCGTCGCGGCAACCGCCAGCAGCAAAGGGCCGGAGCCGGCCACCACGATGCGCTTGCCTGCAACCGGAAAGCCGCCCTTGACCAGCGCCTGGATGCCGCCGGCGCCGAACACGCCGGGCACAGTCCAGCCGGGAAACGGCAGCAAGCGTTCGCGCGCACCGGTGGCCAGAATCAGCTTCGCGTAGTGCAGCGTGAGTGCGGCGTCCGGAGTTTCCACCAGCAATGCGCCGGGAGCCGATGGCAGCAGCACTTTGGCACGGTGAAAAAAGCACACATTCTTTGCCTGTTTTAATTCCGCCCAGAGTTGTGCGGCGCGCGCATCGCCGCTGTGCTGCGGGCCGCCGCGCCAGATCTGGCCGCCAGCGTGCGGATTGTCGTCGATCACGGCAATGGCCGCGCCGCTAGCGGCGGCAGCCTGCGCCGCTGCCAGACCGGCCGGACCGGCGCCGACGATCACGATATCGAACTGCAGCTTCATGCGGGCTCCTTGCAAAGCGCTGTCAGTACGCGCATGTGCGGCGCGCACGGCGTCTGGCACGCCAGCTGATGCGGCTGGCCATCGATGGTGACGCGACATTCCTGGCAAATGCCCATGCCGCACAGCGGCGCGCGCAGCATGCCGGTGACCGACCGCCGCGTGACCGGATTGCCGGTCAGCGCAATCGCGGCAGCCACGCTGGTGCCGTCATCGACGGTGAGCGGGCAATCGTTGATGAATAGGGTGATTGTTTCAGGCATCGCTGGCCGCCGTTTTCAGGATTACAGGAAAGCGCGCCGGCAGATAGGGCGCGATGTCGATCGCCGCCGCTTGCCCGGTGATCTGCGCGGCCAGCAGTTTGGCTGTCGCCAGCGCGGTGGTGATGCCGAGGCCTTCGTGGCCGGTGGCCAGCCAGACATTGGCGCGATTGGGCTGCAACCCGGGATGCGGCCCGATCAGCGGCAAACCGTCCGGGCTGGCGGCCCGAAAGCCGGTCCAGCAGCGCAGTGCCTTCAATTGCGCCAGCTGCGGCACGAACTGCACCGCGTGCGCCAGCATGCGTACAACCAGCGGGATGTCGATCGCCTTGTCGGTGCTGTCGAACTGGCGCGAGGAGCCGATCAGCAATTGTCCGGTCGGACGCGGTTGCACATTGAACGCGACCGAATCGCCGCTGCTCGCATGGGCGCTTTTGATGTAACCGAGTTCGACCAGTTGATGCCGGATGAAATTCGGATAACGCTCGGTGACGACGACGTGGCCTTTCTTGGGGCGGACCGGCAACTCCGGCAGCAGTTGGGCGCAAGCCACGCCGTTGGCCACCAGCACCAAGCCGGCATCGATACGCCCGCCAGCGGCCAGCGTCACGCCCTGCGCATCGATCGCAAGCACGTCGCCGATCAGCAATTGCGCACCGCGCTGTTGCGCCTGCGCCAGCAGCAGCGCCGCGCTTTTGGGCGGATACACGATCGCGTCGCCGGGCACCCGCAAACCGCCTGCGAGGCCGGCGCGCAGGTGCGGCTCAACGCGATACAAGTCTGCGGCATCCAGCAGTTCGCAACCGATGTCATGCGCGGCCAGCGTTGCCTGCTTGGCGGCGGCGGCGGTCATTTCCTCGGCATCGGCTGCTACCCAGAGAGTGCCGCAAGGGCTGAATTCATTTTGCTGCTGGCGACCGTCGACGAATTCGCGCCACAATTCGAGCGCATAACGGGTCAGCGCCAGTTCGGCCGGATTGTCGTCCATCACCACCAGATGGCCCATCCCGGCTGCGGTGGCGCCGCCGCCGACCACATGGCGCTCGACGATGGTCACCGTCAGGCCGCAGGCGGCCAGTTCGGCCGCGCAGGCGGCGCCGACAATCCCGGCGCCGATCACGACGACATCCGGCTTGCTGTTCAACTCGCTCAACGAATGCCCCAGACGAACGGGTCGCGGTCGTCCAGCAGCAGCGTGGCTTCCGCATTCACATAAGCGCGGCCGCGGATGCTGGGCAGGATCTGCCCGTGTTCGATCCGGTACGATGCATCGAACACGCTGCCGATGATGCTTTCCTGGTGCCAGATGTCGCCTTCGGCCAGCTTGCCGTCGGCTGCCAGGCAGGCGATTTTGGCGCTGGTGCCGGTGCCGCACGGCGAGCGGTCGTAGGCTTTGCCCGGACACAGCACGAAGTTGCGGCTATCGATGCCGGGAGTGGCCGACGGTGCAAACAGTTCGATATGGTCGATCGCAGCACCGTTATCGCCGGTAATGCCGGCACGTTCCAGCGCTTGGCGCACGCGCCAGGAAAAATCGGTCAGCGCTTCGATATTCTGCGGCGCCAGTTGCAAGCCGTGCTCGCTGACCAGGAAAAACCAGTTGCCGCCCCAGGCGACGTCGCCGACCACGCGGCCGTGTCCGGCGACTTCGATAGCAACCGCTTTGTGCGCGCGGTGCGCAGGGACGTTGTGGACGGTGACGCTGCCGTCGGCGTGCAGTTCGGCATTGACCACGCCGACCGGGGTGTCGATCCGGTGGCGGCCCGGCCGGATGCGCCCCAGATGCGCGAGCGAGACGATGAAACCGATCATCCCGTGGCCGCACATGCCGAGATAGCCGACGTTATTGAAGAAGATCACTCCCGCCGCGCAACTGCTGTCGTGCGGTTCGCACAGCAACGCGCCGACCAGCACGTCGGAGCCGCGCGGCTCGCACACTACCGCGCTGCGCAGCCGGTCATGCTCGCTTTGGAAGCGCTTCAGGCGCTCGGACAAAGGGCCGGTCCCCAGATCGGGACCACCTGCCAGCACCAGACGGGTAGGTTCGCCGCCGGTGTGGGAATCGATAATGGATATTTTTTTCATGATTTCAGAATAACCCGATGAAAGTCCGTCGTCTTGCCCGAAAATCAGCGATTTCATGACGAATTCTGCATATCTGCACAATGCTGAGACAACAGTTGGCAAAATAACTACACGATAAACCGTCTATCCTTGACCAATTTTGTTTCCGTAACGTAATATTCAAATTCTATTTTTCGTCTTCAATCAGGGTTATTTTGCAACCATTCACGCTCGGCACTGCAGTGGCACTCAAGTCCCAACTGGACGTCCTTATGGAAGCTGCGGGCGATGTCGTGTTTCGGCTCAACGAGCATGGAATGATTCTGTCAGCCAGCGCGGCGGCGCTGGAGTTGCTTCCTGAAAGCAATGACGTAGCCGGACATTTCCTGGCGGAATTCGTTCCGAAGCCGGACCATCCGGTGGTTAGCGCAGCAATTCTCCAGTTAATGGAGTCGCATCAAGCCAGCCGCATCAGAACACGCATCACTACCCAGGCCGGCGCATGCTGGTTCGAGCTGCAGCTCTTGACATACTCGAATCCGCAATCGGCACCAGAGATACTGGTGATAGGACGGGATATCTCGACGCACAAGGCGACGGAAGAACGCGTGCTTCACATGGCCACGCATGATGCGCTGACGGATTTGCCGAACCGTGCTCTGGCATCCGATCGCATACATGCAGCGATCATCGAATCGCTGCGCACCGAAAGCGGCTTTACTCTGATAGCGCTGGATTTGGATGGCTTCAAAAAAGTCAACGATGCGTTGGGATATGCAGCCGGCGATGCGCTGTTATGCATCGCCGCCCGCAGATTGCGCGAAGCGCTGCACAACCGGGGCACCGGCGATACGCTGGCGCGAACGGGCGGCAACGAATTTATAGTCCTGCTGCCCGGGCTGACCGAGCGCGACGAAATTCAATTGCTGGCACGCAGCATGATGTCGGCGCTGCAGCGGCCTTTTGAAATCAACGACCGCCTGATTTACGTCAACGCTTCGGTCGGCGCCGCCTGCTATCCGCAGCATGGCGAAAATGCGGTGCAACTGCTCGCGCATGCCGAAACCGCGCTGCATCATGCGAAGGAAACCGGCAAGGCGCGCTGCATCATTTACGACCAGGAAAAGTTCAACCAGCCGCCGCCCGATGTGACGCTGGAAGCGGCAATGTTCGAAGCGGTCAGAAATGGCGAATTTCTGTTGCACTATCAGCCTATCGTCGATGCAAACACGCGTCAGATCGTCGGCTTCGAAGCATTGATGCGCTGGCAACATCCGGACCTCGGACTGGTGCCGCCGGTGCGCTTTATTCCGATGGCGGAAAGCAACGGCCTGATCAACCTGCTCGGCGCCTGGGCGCTGAAAACCGCCTGCGTGCAGATCCAGCAGTTTTCAGAAAGCGCGGGCCGGCCTTTATATATTGCGGTCAATGTCAGTCCGCGACAATTCAAGAATGGCCAGTTCCTGCAAATCATGGACGATGCGCTTAGCCTGTCGGAACTGGACGGAAGTCAGCTGCTGGTCGAAATTACCGAAGGTATCCTGATGTCCGATCCCGCGCTGGCGGAAACCCTGCTGGCATCGATCCGCGCGCGCGGCGTGCGTATTGCGATCGACGATTTTGGCACCGGTTATTCGTCGCTCGCATATCTGAAACGGTTTCCGATTTCGGTACTGAAAATCGACCGCGCGTTCATCAAGGATTTGATGACATCATCCAAGGATGCGGCAATTTGCAACGCAATCATCAGTTTGGCCGACCATTTGAATCTGTCGACGGTGGCCGAAGGCGTCGAAAATCAGCAACAGCTCGATTTTCTGGCAGCGCAAGGTTGCAGTCTGATACAAGGTTTTTATACCGGACGGCCGCTGGACCCAGCTACAATCATCGATCTTTTGCAGCAATAAGAACCGAATCGATGAGCATCTCCACCGCGACACCAGCAAAAATTGACGATACGCTGGAATTACTCTGGCTGCGAGTACGGCAACGCGGCGATCTGCCAGGCTTCGCCAAAGTCGTCAATGCGATCACGCGTGCGATGCGCGGAGAAGAGGATCGCCAATTCTGCATGACCAGGATCGTACTGTCGGACCCGGCGCTGACCCAGCGCGTACTGCGGCTTGCCAATAGCGCGATGTATTCGGTATTTGGCAGGAAAATCAATACCGTCTCGAAAGCGGTAATGGTGCTCGGGATCGAATCGATCGGCCACCTGGCAATGGGACTCAAGCTGGTCGAGGACCTGTCGGCCGCATCTGCCGGTTCGCCGGGCGCGCGCGATGAAATGGAAAAAGCAGTATTTGCCGGGCATATCGGCCGCCAGCTGGCAGCTTCGGCCGGTCACGGCAATATCGAAGAAGCGGTAGTGTGCTCGATACTGCATTCGCTGGGACGCATGATGGCGGTATTTTATCTGCCTGATTTATGGCTGGAAGTGCAAACCCACATGGCCCAGGCAATCAGCGATGAAGCTACGGCAACGCAGGCGGTGCTGGGCTTGCAACTGGACGAACTGGGCCGTTTGACTGCCCAACATTGGGGCCTGCCGGATTCGCTGGTGGGATCGATTCAAGACATCCCGCCCGAATCGTCAAACGGGCTTCTCGACCGCAGCGCCTGGCTGGCCGCGCTATCAACGATGTCATCCGGCTGCGCGCAGATACTCTGCAACGATAGTCCGTCGGCATCGATTGCGCTGACGCAGATAGCGGAGGGGTATGCGGGCATGCTGGGAGTGGAAGCTCCGCACATACTGGCCGCGGTTAAAACCGCCCATCACAATGCGCATAAAGAAGCGGTATTCGCGCATACCAGTACGTTGCGCAAGCGCACCAAGACTACCGATGCAAGCGATTGTACGGGCAAGCCTGTCAATGCCGCGATGCGTCTGGCAACCGGTGTAATCGACCTGCGCGGTATCGCAACCGTTGCCAGCAGCACCCAAATGCTGGCAATGGCGCTGGAAATCATTTATCGGAGCATGGGTTTTAGCCGCGCGATTTCTTTTCTCTGCAACGCCGACCGGACCCAATACTGTGCTGAATTGTGCTTCGGCGAAGATGTGCATGAAAAACGTGCACGATTGAAATTCAGTACCGCGTATCAGCCCGACGCATTCCATGTCGCGCTCGCGCATGACAAGATAATCTTTGTTGAAAACGCGAAAGCGCCGAATTTTGTCAATAAACTGCCGCAATGGTGGAAAGAGACGCTGCCCAGCGCGCGCAGCTTCATTATTTTGCCGTTGACGGCCCACCATCAGCCGGTCGGCTTCATCTATGCGGACTGGGATGAAACTCTGGCGTCTCATCATATAGACTCTGCTGAAATCCAGACTCTCAGTGCATTACGCACATTGGTAGGGTTGGCGATTGAAAATACCGGCAAAAAACAAACTTCCTCATCCGTCTCCCTGCAAGATTGATATTTGAATAATATTCAAAATATCTTTTTCATGATAATGCCCATTTTTTAATGGAATTTTCGTGACAAATTACGAATTTATCAAAGTGATAAATAGTTTTTATATTATTGTCATTTACTACATTTTCGTTGAGATGCGGTATACCCAAGTGTAAAATTGGAAAAAATGTTTCTGCATTCACTTCACACAGTGAGCCCGCCAGCCCGAATATGCGGCATTTCACGGGTTTGATGGCCGTACGAACGGCCTTCTTTGCATGGGTGCCAATGCGCGATTCTCTGCTAGCGAATCCTGCGCAAGCCACAAGCTGACGGCATCCTCCAATGCACCGGAATACTGCGACATTCAGGCAATAAGCCTCTTTACTCTTTGAAAGACTTTTTCATGAACCAACCTACCATGAAAGGCATGGCTGCAATCAATGCACCTGCCTTTGTGCAACAGCAAAAACTCATAAACTGGGTGGCGGAAGTTGCCGCTCTGACCAAGCCCGCCGACATTGTCTGGTGCGATGGCTCCCAGGAAGAATATGACCGCCTGTGCGCCGACATGGTCGCTGCCGGTACCATGAAAAAGCTCAATCCGGCCAAGCGCCCGAACAGCTTCCTCGCGTGTTCCGACCCGTCCGACGTGGCGCGGGTGGAAGACCGCACTTTCATCTGTTCTGCCAAAGAGGAAGATGCTGGCCCGACCAACAACTGGATGGCTCCGAACGAGATGCGCACCACGCTGTCGGGCCTGTTCGACGGCTGCATGCAAGGCCGCACGATGTATGTGGTGCCGTTTTCGATGGGCCCGCTGGGTTCACCGATCGCCCATATCGGCGTTGAATTATCGGATTCGCCGTATGTGGTGGTCAACATGCGCATCATGACCCGCATGGGGCGCGCGGTGTATGACGTGCTCGGCACCGATGGCGAGTTCGTGCCTTGCGTGCACAGCGTCGGCGCACCGCTGGCAGCCGGCCAGAAAGATGTGGCCTGGCCCTGCAACAAGACTAAATACATTGTCCACTTTCCCGAAAGTCGCGAAATCTGGTCCTACGGTTCCGGCTATGGCGGCAATGCGCTGCTCGGTAAAAAATGCTTTGCGCTGCGCATCGCGTCCACCATGGGCCGCGACCAGGGCTGGCTGGCTGAACACATGCTGATCCTGGGCGTGGAATCGCCTGAAGGCAACAAGCACTATGTGGCGGCAGCGTTTCCGTCCGCGTGCGGCAAAACCAATTTTGCGATGCTGATTCCACCGGCCGGTCTCGAAGGCTGGAAAGTGACCACGATCGGTGACGATATCGCCTGGATCAAGCCCGGTGCCGATGGCCGCCTGTATGCGATCAATCCGGAAGCAGGCTATTTCGGCGTGGCGCCCGGCACCAATGAAAAGACCAACTTCAACTGCATGGCGTCGATGCGCGAAAACACCATTTTTACCAATGTCGCATTGACCGATGATGGCGATGTCTGGTGGGAAGGCTTGAGCAAGGAAGCGCCCGCGCATTTGATCGACTGGCAAGGCCGCGACTGGACGCCGGAAATCGCCAGGGAAACCGGTGCCAAAGCCGCCCATCCGAATTCGCGCTTCACTGTCGCCGCCACGCAAAATCCTGTGATCGATGCAGCATGGGACGACCCGGCCGGCGTGCCGATTTCAGCCTTTATCTTTGGGGGGCGCCGCTCGACCACGGTGCCGCTGGTGACCGAAGCGCGTAACTGGGTTGAAGGCGTATACATGGCTGCAACCATGGGTTCAGAAACCACTGCTGCCGCAGTCGGGCAGATGGGCGTGGTACGGCGCGACCCGTTTGCGATGTTGCCATTTACCGGCTACAACGTCAGCGACTACTTCCAGCACTGGTTGAACATGGGCCAGAAAATTGCTGCAAGCGGTACCGCATTGCCGAACATCTATTGCGTCAACTGGTTCCGCACCGATGAAAACGGCAAGTTCGTCTGGCCCGGTTTCGGCGACAACATGCGGGTGCTGAAATGGATGCTGGAGCGCATTGAAGGCAAGGCGGCAAGCGGCGTCGAACACCTGTTCGGCATCACACCGCGTTTTGAAGACCTGACTTGGGAAGGTATCGACTTTTCGCCATCGCAGTTCGATACCATTACCTCAATCGACAAAACGGCCTGGCAGGACGAACTGAAGCTGCATGCAGAACTGTTCGCAAAACTGCAATACCATCTGCCGCCGGAGCTGGAGGCAAACCGGATCGCACTGGAACGGGCGCTGTCTGCCTGATTTGCTGTAAGTAAATTTAAAGCGGCCGCATCAACGGCCGCTTTTTTTGCGCCGCAACATTCCTGACGGCGATAAAAAACCCCCGTCAGGCAAAGCCGGCGGGGGTGAACCATCCGTGCAAGGATGGAGGAGACATTCGATACAGCGCAGGCGTCAGAATGCGCCGGCAGCAGCGTGCAATGGAGGTTGTACATGCAGGCCGTTGATCGCGGTGGCATTCGCCGACGCATCGGCAATGTGCGATAGCGACAGGCTGGCATCGCGGCCGGTTTCCAACGTAGCGGCCGGCGCAGCAATCAGCGCGGCCAAGCGGGAAACCGGTTTATTGAGCAGATATACAAACGGAAACACTATCGGCCAAGAGGTCAGCCAAGCTTCCATCCACGCTGCAGTGAAATCAGGAGAAAATCCGACCCAGACCAGACGCAAGACTGCGGCCATGACCAGGGTCATCAAGCCGGTCATCAACAACGACGGCAACATCAATGCCAGGCTATTGGAACGGCGCGGCGCCTTGCGCGCAGCAGAATAGGGCGCAATCGGCGAGCAGCCAAGGTAATATGCTGCGGCAGGAACGCTGTGGCGGTTGAAGGTGCTGGTGTCGTTATACATGATGGTTAATATCGGTTATGAAGTTGTTTTTTATTTCTCAAAGGAAATTAAAACAGTTAATTGCGGCCTGAAAGAGCGCGCAGTTCGGCCGCCAGATTGGGGGGCAAAGCTTCGTTGGAACTGGACATTGCATGCAAAGTCATTGCATTGCGATAATAGGCACGCGCCAGACGCTGTTCCTTGTTCAAGCTGGGCTTGATCGCCATTTTCAGCGCGCGGAAAGCACCTGTCAGCAGCGGTTTGAACACGATTGCCACAGTAGCGAGCAAACTGAAACCGAGCACCGCTTGCAGCGGGGAAGCAATAGAGATAATAGACATGAAGTATTCCGAATCCACGTAATGAAATTTTTTCTTGAAGTCACTATATTGCGGTGCAATATATAAATCAAATTTCAAATATTCATATCAGTTATAATTATCATGAATATTTTATCGTTTATTTATATATTAATTTAATAACAATAAATAGCTGTTTCAAGACCAGATTGTCATGCAAGGCTGGTTCCGATTCCCTTACGATAGATGTAAAAAATCATGCGCTTTCTTTCTCTGGACCTGAATTTGTTGCGCGTTTTCGATGCAGTGATGACCGAGCAAAACCTCACGCGCGCGGCGAACAGGCTGTCGGTCACGCAACCGGCGGTGTCGAATGCGCTCAAGCGCTTGCGCGATACGGTCGGTGACGATTTGCTGATCCGTACCGCTTACGGCGTCAAACCGACGCCGCGCGCCGAAGCGCTATGGCCTGCGGTGCGACGCGCGTTATCGGATCTGGAAGCCGCATTGATTCCCGAAGCATTCGACGTCAAGACCGCGCACCAGACTTTCCACATGGCGATGGCGGATTCGACCGCAGCGTTATGGTTGCCATCGTTGGTGCGCTCGTTCGAGCGCGAAGCGCCGGGCCTGGAAGCGCGCATGGTGCCGCTGACGACGCGGGAGCCGCGTCCGATGCTGATGCGCGGCGATATCGATCTGGCAGTAGGATTTTTTCCCGGCGTGGTCGCGCAAATGGAAGGCGGGCAGGGCGGCGACTCGCCGATTTTGCACGAACGCCTGTATTCCGGCAAATACGTGTGCGTGATGCGGCGCGACCATCAGCTGGCAAAATCGGAAATGACGCTCGATTCTTACTGTGCAGCCAAGCATTTGCTGGTGAGCTTTTCCGGCCGCGCGCATGGTCTGATCGATGAAGCGCTGACCAAGCTGGGGCGCGAACGGCATATCTTGCTGACGGTAAACCAGTTCTTCACGGCAGGGCGGATCGTTGCCAATTCCGACCTGATCACGGTATTGCCGCGCCACCTGATCGTATCGACCGGCATGGGCGACGAATTGATTCACAAGGAATTGCCGTTCGAAACCCCCGATGTGCACGTCGATATGCTGTGGCACGAACGCGATGCGCGCAATCTGGCGCACAAATGGCTGCGCGAGCATTTATCCATCATGAGCCGCCATGAATTCAATTACGGCAAGCTGAAGTAACTCCAATGAAGTAGTTGATAAAGCATACTCGGGTCAGGTATGACATCAAAAGCAATGCTTTCCGCACTATTTATTTACGGTATCGAAAATACTCCACCTGTTATCTGATTCATTTAATCGGAAGCTTGGTGGAGTTCTTGACTTCTTCCATCACTGCATAGGTATGGGTTTCGCGCACGCCCTTGAGCTGCAATAGCGACTTGCCGAGAAATTCGCGGTACGCGCTCATGTCCTTGACGCGCACCTTGATCAGGTAATCGAAACCGCCGGCCACCATGTGGCATTCCTGTACTTCCGGTATCACCTGCACGCCGCGCTTGAACGCCTCGAATACATCCGGCGTGGTCCGGTCCAGCACCACTTCAATGAATACCAGCAGCGCGACGTCGAGCAATTCGGGGTTGAGCTGTGCGGTATAGCCGAGGATATAGCCGGTTTCTTGCAGTTTGCGGACCCGCTCCAGGCACGCTGCAGGCGACAGATTGACGCGCGAAGCGAGCTCGACATTACTGATGCGACCGTCGTTTTGCAACTCGGATAGAATTCTTTTACTGATCTTGTCGAGCATAATTTTCCGCAGATAAATTTTATTTGGTCTAATTTTCCCATCAAATAGAAAATTTTGATAGAGATGCTAATTACCGGAATAAATGCGCGTCAATCCCTCCTACAATCAAATCATCTTCCGTTGCTGCGACAAGTAGCTGACGGCTCTCTTCTTTTCCTCTTCGATTGCGCCAGAACATGACCAATTCCATTACTTCCGCTGCCGCTGCCACTGTCGTGCCGTTTTCCGTATTGCAAAATGAAATCTTGCCGGAACCGACCACGCTGCGCGCTGCCATTACCGCTGCTTATCGCCAGGAAGAAAGCGCGGCAGTCCAATGGCTGCTGTCGCAAATACACATCGACAGCGCAACCCAAACCAAGGTGCAGACGCTGGCACGCAAGCTGGTGCAATCGGTGCGCGAGAAACGCACCCGCGCGTCCGGCGTTGATGCGCTGATGCATGAATTTTCGCTGTCGTCGGAAGAAGGCGTGGCACTGATGTGCCTGGCCGAAGCGCTGTTGCGGATTCCCGACAGCCAGACCGCCGATCGCCTGATTGCCGACAAGATCAGCAAAGGCGACTGGCGCCGTCATCTGGGCGAATCGCCGTCGTTGTTCGTCAATGCGGCTACCTGGGGCTTGCTGGTGACCGGCAAACTGGTCGGCACCAGCAGCGAGCAGGGCCTCGGTTCTGCGCTGACCAAATTAATCACCAAGGGCGGCGAGCCGCTGATTCGCAAGGGCGTCGATCTGGCGATGCGGATGCTGGGCAACCAGTTCGTCACCGGCCAAACCATTGATGAAGCGCTGAAAAACGGCCGCGACAATGAAAAACGCGGCTATCGCTATTCGTACGACATGCTGGGCGAAGCGGCATTGACCGAAAAAGACGCAGCCAATTATTACGCGTCCTACGAAACTGCGATCCACGCGATTGGCCGCGCGTCGAACGGGCGCGGCATCAAGGACGGTCCCGGCATCTCGGTCAAGCTGTCGGCGCTGCATCCGCGTTATGCGCGCGCACAACGCGAGCGCACGATGACCGAATTGTTGCCGCGCCTGAAAAGCCTGCTGCTGCTGGCCAAGCAATACGACATCGGCTTAAACATCGATGCCGAAGAAACCGACCGGCTGGAACTGTCGCTGGACTTGATGGAAGCGCTCGCGTTCGATCCTGATCTGGCCGGTTTCGACGGTTTGGGCTTCGTGGTGCAGGCGTACCAGAAGCGCTGCCCGTTCGTCATTGATTACCTGATCGACCTGGCGCGCCGCAGCGGCCGCAAGTTCATGGTGCGGCTGGTCAAGGGCGCGTACTGGGATGCGGAAATCAAGCGCGCGCAAGTCGATGGCATGAGCGCCTATCCGGTATATACCCGCAAGGTATATACCGACGTTTCTTATTTGGCGTGCGCGCAGCGTTTGTTGGCGGCAACCGATGTGATTTATCCGCAATTTGCGACCCACAATGCACTGTCGCTGTCGACCATTTATACCTGGGCCCAGGAACAGAACGTCACCGATTACGAATTCCAATGCCTGCACGGGATGGGCGAAACGCTGTACGACCAGGTAGTCGGCAAGGACAATCTGGACAAGCCGTGCCGCATTTACGCGCCGGTCGGTTCGCACGAAACCCTGCTCGCCTATCTGGTGCGGCGTCTGCTGGAAAACGGCGCAAACTCGTCTTTCGTCAATCAGATCGTCGATGAAAACGTATCGATTGATTCTCTGATTACCGATCCGCTGGCGCTGTCGCAGCAGCTGGCAGGCTCGGCCCATCCGAATATCGTGTTGCCGCTGGAATTATTTGGCTCCGAGCGCAAGAATTCCGCCGGCGTCGATTTCAGCAACGAAAACGTATTGCGTGAAATCGGCACCACACTGGGCCGCTTCGGCCATAGTCAATGGCAGGCAGCACCGCTGTTGGCAGGCACTGTCACCGCCACGCAAGCGCAGGCGATCCTGAACCCGGCCGATCACCGCGATGCGGTAGGCAGCGTGATCGAAGCCAATGGCGATGATGTGGAAACTGCACTGGCAGCGGCCAACGCCTTTGCGCTGGACTGGCAAGCGACGCCGCCGTCCGAGCGCGCCGCGATATTGTCGCGCGCAGCCGATTTGCTCGAAATCCATCATCTCGAATTGATGGCGCTGGCGACCCGCGAAGCGGGAAAATCGTTGCCGAACGCGATTGCCGAAGTGCGCGAAGCAGTCGATTTTCTGCGCTATTACGGCGCGCAAGTTTCTGCCAGCGTAAACAGCCCGGCGCTCGGACCGGTGGTGTGCATCAGCCCTTGGAATTTCCCTTTAGCAATTTTTATTGGTCAAGTCAGCGCTGCCTTGGCCGCAGGCAACGTAGTGCTGGCAAAACCGGCCGAACAAACGCCGCTGATCGCGCAACGCGCAGTGCAACTGTTGCATGAAGCCGGTGTTCCACGTGGAGCATTGCAATTCTTGCCGGGCCGCGGCGAAACAGTAGGTGCGACGCTTACCGCCGACGTGCGCACCCGGGGCGTGATTTTTACCGGCTCGACCGAAGTCGCGCACATCATCAACCGCACGCTGGCACAACGCTGCGCTGCCGAATCCTGCGATATTCCATTGATAGCAGAAACCGGCGGCCAGAATGCGCTGATCGTCGATTCTTCATCGCTGCCGGAACAGGTAGTCCAAGATGCGATCGCATCGGCCTTCGACAGTGCCGGCCAGCGCTGTTCAGCGCTGCGCATCCTATGCCTGCAAGCGGACATTGCCGACAAGACGATTGCGATGCTGAAAGGCGCAATGCAAGAGTTGCGCGTCGGCAATCCGGATCGCCTGGCAACCGACATCGGTCCGGTAATCGACCCCGAAGCGCAACAAAATCTGCTGTCGCATATCGCCAAAATGAAAACGCATGCGAAAGACTTTTATCAATTGCCGTTGCCGGCCGAGTGTCAGCACGGCACTTTCGTCGCACCGACCGTGATCGAAATCGCCTCGCTGTCGGAGTTGCACCATGAAGTATTCGGACCGGTATTGCACGTGCTGCGCTACCAGCGCAGCACGCTGCCGCAGTTGATCGATGCGATCAATGCGACCGGCTATGGCCTGACTCTGGGCGTACATTCGCGCATCGATGAAACCATCGACTTCATCGCCAGCCGTGCCCATGTCGGCAATATCTATGTCAACCGCAATATCGTCGGCGCAGTAGTCGGCGTGCAACCGTTCGGCGGCGAAGGCAAATCCGGTACCGGTCCGAAGGCTGGCGGGCCGTTGTATATCAAACGCCTGCAACGCAACCCCGACGGCGCGTTGGGCGCCCATACGATCCATGAACCGGCCGCGCTGGCAGCTACAGACGTCTTCAACAATTTGCTAAGCTGGGCCAAGACCCACGGCCACGAACGCATCGCTGCCCACGGCGAACAATATGCACACACGTCGCCGCTAGGCACCACGCTGGTATTGCCCGGTCCGACCGGCGAGCGCAACACGCTGAGCTTTGCACCGCGCGGAGGCGTGTTGTGCGCAGCGTCCAATACCGGCGCATTGCTCAACCAGATGGCTGCCGCGTTGGCCACCGGCAATACCGTAGTGGTAGCGGCCCAATCGGCAAACCTGATTCCATCGGGCTTGCCGAAACAGGTGCATCAGCATATCCGCGTCACCGACAACCCAGCGCAGGATATCGAAATTGCCATTGCGCTGGTCGATGATGGGCAAAGGGCAACCGTATTGCCGCTGCTGGCCACGCGCAAGGGTGCCTTGATTCCGACGGTCGAAACGACTGAAGCCGGTGCGATTGACTTATGGCGATTGGTTGCGGAACGCGCGCTTTGCATCAACACCACGGCGGCCGGCGGCAATGCCAGTTTGATGACG
>Ga0366754_1020_pt1 | contig 32283 bp, 28 predicted proteins | sample BONcelHN113001E4_FD_207082 | JGI IMG/M metagenome (GOLD analysis project Ga0366754, IMG submission 207082) | Enriched cells from coal bed in the Powder River Basin, Montana, United States - BONCAT cells N11 rep1 HSBNCT.N11.300.1.E4 ... | reverse complement strand
GGGCGGTTAATGCCAAATGCAGCCCAGAGCAGGCGGGATAGCGTTTCCAGACTGAGTTCGCGGTCGCTGAAGTCGCGCATCGTCTGGCGTTTTTGCAACACCTGCATGAAAGTCATGCCAATAGCTGTGAGTCCGGGATCGAAGGAGATGGGAACAAGAGGGAGGGACGGCAATTTGATAGGACGCGTATCCGGGTGCAGTGTGGTCATGGCGTTTTTTCCAGTTGGTGGCGGGGCGACTGATTCGCGGGTGCACAGCGTCTGCGCGTATTGCATTGCGTCAGCCGGTCGGCGCGTTCGCTGGGAATCAGAATGGGGGCAAGCAATTTGCTGCGGGTAACAAACCATCAGTTTGATACTTCACGCTAGCAGTTCGGATATGCACGGATTTGTGCATGCGCAAAGCGTGTTGTATCTATATTGATTAATCTGAAAAGACTTGGATATCGCAAATAAAAAGTTGGCTTTACCGTCTTTTTTATCTGTTTTTGCAAGGAGCAATCTGATGAAATCAGCGCAACCACCTCCCTCCAGTTTTCAGTCGGGCCAGCGTCTTCAGATATTGGATGGCCCGATTCAAGACCCTTATCAAGCGCGTGAAAAACTGTCCGAGCCTGCGGTTTGCAGCGACTGTGGCGCTGTGTACCATGACGGCCGCTGGCAATGGACAACGCAGCCAGCCAATGCGCAGCAAGTCCGTTGCACTGCTTGCCGCAGAATTCATGAAAGCATGCCGGCCGGATATGTGGCGATAGAAGGGCAATTCGCGCTCGAGCACCGCGCAGAATTGCTCAACCTGATCCGCAATCTGGAAACGCGCGAGAAGGCCGAGCATCCGTTGCAACGCATCATGGCCATCGACGAGCAAGACGATACGGTGCTGATTACGACCACCGATATCCACTTGGCACACGGTATCGGCCAGGCGCTGCAGCATGCGTACAAAGGCACTTTGGATTCCAATTACAACAAGGAGCAATATTTGTTGCGGGTGCACTGGCAGCGTTAGGAGTTGTAGCGACGTCTTAGTTCGACGGATCAAATTCGCCCGAAAGCGGCACCATCGCCTTGCGCGCTGCGGCCCGCGTTTGGGCGATGGCGCTCCAGTCGCCCCCGGAGGGCAGGAGCGATGGCCCGACCTCGAATGCAATCGGAACGCGACGCGGCAGCCAGCTCTCGTCGCGCATTGCGTTGCGGGTGCCGCGCAGCCCTGCAACCACAAGCGGAACCTTGGCTTGAGCAGCGGCCGCGAAAGCACCTGCATGAAAAGGCTTTAGTCCGGCTTCCCGGCTGAACGTGCCTTCCGGAAAGACCAACAGATTCTCGCCGCGCAGCAGTGCTGCCGTCATCAAGGCCACGTCTTCGGCGCTGCGCGTGATGTCGACGCGTTCTATGAAAATGCCGCCCAAGCCGGTGAGCAGGGCGCGTATCAGGCGCTGGCCCGCATATTCGCGCTTGGCGGTGAATACATATCCCGGCGTTGTCGGCAGCACGGCCGTCAGCAAAACCGCATCGAGATAGCTGGCGTGATTTACCAGCAGCACGTGCGGCGACTGCGGCAGCCGCTCCAGCCCGCTGGCGGCGAACGTGACGCCGGTCAGCCGCAGCAGCAGGCGTGTGGCGGCCCGGGCGATGCGGCGTCCCAGCGGCGGCCGCTGCAGCAGCGCGATCAGCCCGCCGCACGATAGCGTGAGCAGCGCGAAGACGCTCCACGCGTAGCAGGCGAACGCCCATGCGCGGCCCCGGCGCACGATCAGCGTCGCGCGCGCCCGCAGCGTGGCCGCCATGAAGCGCGCGCTATGCCGCCACGGCGCAATGGTGCGGCTGCTCAGCGTGCCGCTTTCGTAGGCTTGCTTGCAAGCGCTGCGGCGGATTTTCCCGCTCGACGTTTTCAGCACCGAATGGGGCGGCGCCAGCACGACATCGTCGGCCGGCATGCCGATCACATCGATCGCGGTCTGGTTCAGCGCGCGCCGCAATCCGGCGTGCGTCGATGGGTCGCGCTCGCGGGTTTCGGCCATGATCACCAGCCGTTCGCTGCCGGTTGCCGGGTCGCCGCTGGCAAACACCGCCACGCAGCCTTTGCGGATGCCCGGCAGCGTGCCGATCGCCTGTTCCAGATCGTACGGATACAGATTGCGGCCGCCGCGCTTGATCAAGTCCTTGACGCGCCCGGTAATGAAGACCTCCCCTTCAGCCATGTACGCATAATCGCCCGAATCGAGCCAGCCGGCGTGAAACAGCTTGGCGGTCGCCTGCGGATTGCGGTAGTAGCCGGAAGTTGCGGAAGGCCCGCGAAACTCCAACCGCCCGATCTGGCGTTCCGGCAATTCGTACTCGGCTTCATCGACGATCCTGACCTGATGCCCGGGCAACGCGTGCCCGCAAGACGGGATCGACAGGGTTTCGGCGCCGGCATCGGCAGCGGTAGCGACGGAGGCAGGCAGCGCCTTGCCCTCGCGCGCAAACGGATCGTGCAGGATCAGATCGATGCGCGGCCCTCGTCCCGGTGGCGGCATCGTGAGCCCGACCGAGGACTCGGCCAGCCCGTACACCGGCGCGATGGCCTGCGGGCGCAGGCCGCAGCGCGCAAAGCAGGCCGCGAACGCTTCCAGCGTGGCAGGGCTGACTGGTTCGGCGCCATTGAACGCCAGCCGCCATGCCGACAAGTCCAGCTGCGCCAGCGTCGCGCTGTCGACGTGGCGCACGCACAGTTCATAAGCAAAATTCGGCGCCGACGAAATGGTGCCGCGGTGGCGCGAAAGCATCTGCAGCCACAGCATCGGCCGCGCCAGAAAGGCCAGCGGCGACATCAGCACCAGCGGAATGCCGTGGTACAACGAGCCGAACCAAGCGCCGATCAGGCCCATGTCGTGGTACAGCGGCAGCCACGACACGAACACGTCGTCGGCCGTGACCTGCGCCGCCTGCCCCAGCGCCCGGATGTTGGCCAGCAGGTTGGCGTGCGTGAGCACCACGCCCTTCGGGTCGCCGGTGCTGCCGGACGTGTATTGCAGAAACGCGATGTCATCCGGCTGCGGGCGGTAGTGCGGCGCAGCTTGGGTGGTCCGGTGCGTGGTCAATTCCTGCGGCGTGACGATGGCGGCCAGGCTCGGCACCGCCGCCTGCAGCATGCGGGCCACCGGCTTGGCCTGCGCCACGGTGATGATGAGCACCGCTTCGGCATTCGACAGGATGTGCGCGTGCCGTTTCAGATGGTCTTCGATCTGCGCCAGCCGCGCCGGCGGATAGATCGGCACCGGAATCCCGCCGGCCATCATCACGCCGAAAAAGCTGGCCAGATAATCGCGTCCGGTCGGCAGCATCAAGGCTACCGTCTGCCGCGGTTGCAGTCCGTGCGCGGCCAGACCGGAGGCGACGGTGCGCGCGGCGTCATGCAGATCGCGGTAGCGGATCGAGTGTTCCCGATGCTGCTCGTCGTGCAGCAATATGTGGACCCGCTGCGGCTGCTGCGCGACATGCCATTCCAGTGCTTCCAGCAGAGTATGCGCGCTGTCGGGCACGCCGGCCGTGCGGGTATCGGCCAGTGCGCCGGCAAATTGCGGCGTCTGTTCCTGCGCGGCCTGTCCGAGAAAGCGCAGCAGATCGCGCGGCGTCTCGGCGTCCGACAGCGCTTCGACCGGCAGATCGACGCCGAACGCCTTCCCCACGCGCAGCATCAGCTCGGTGCGCGCCAGGCTGTCGAGCGCGAGGTCTTTCTCGAACGAGGTATGCAGCGCGACTCGATGGGAATGGCCCGGATGCGTATCGTCGGCCAATTGCTGGACCACCGCCAGCAGGCGCTCGGCGGGCGCTATTGCGGTATTGGGGACGGTTGGTTCGTTCACAGTGATTCGTGCCGGAATAATCCAGACATTTCAGCGCTCCAATTCGGCGTGAAAGAGCAGGTGTTCATTGTGCTCCCGCTTTTATCAGCTGTCTGCCCATGCGATTCAACAATGAAGCCATGCCGCTGCAGTTATCGCCGGGTTTCATGGTTGTGACCGGGGATGCGTGGTTTGGTTGCCAGTTCGGCATCTCGCGCTGCAATGGGTCAAGACAAGGTGCCGCAGATCGCTTATCATGTCGCCCCTTTGGGTTTATGAGAGTGCCATGGCAGACGCATGCGGAGTTGATTTCGGAACATCCAATTCCACCGTGGGCTGGAGCCGCCCCGGCCAGCCGGCGTTGCTGGCGCTGGAAGACGGCAAGCCGACCTTGCCGTCGGTGATTTTCTTCAATGCCGAAGACGATACCGTGCACTACGGGCGCGCTGCGCTGGCCGGCTATCTGGGCGGAGCGGAAGGGCGGCTGATGCGTTCGATGAAGAGCCTGCTCGGCAGCAGCCTGATGGAAGGGCAGACGGAAGTGCAGGGCAGTGCGGTGGCGTTCAAGTCGCTGCTGGCGCAGTTCATCGGTGAATTGAAGCAGCGCGCCGAACGCAGCGCCGGGCGCCAGTTCAGCCGCGCAGTGCTGGGACGGCCGGTGTTTTTCGTCGACGGCAATCCGAAGGCCGACCGGCTGGCGCAAGATACGCTGGCCGAAGTTGCGCACATGGTCGGCTTTAAGGAAATCGATTTCCAGTTCGAGCCGATTGCCGCAGCCTTCGATTACGAGTCGCAGATTGCACGCGAAGAACTGGTGTTGATTGCCGATATCGGCGGCGGTACGTCGGATTTTTCGCTGGTGCGGCTGGCGCCGCAGCGCGCCGGCAAGCCCGACCGTCGCAACGATATTCTGGCCACCGGCGGCATCCATCTGGGCGGCACCGACTTCGACAAATATCTGAGCCTGGCGTGTGCGATGCCGCTGCTCGGTTATGGCAGCACGCTCAATAACGGCAATACTATACCGTCCAGCATCTATTTCAACCTGGCCACCTGGCACAACATCAATCTGGCGTACACCCAGAAAATCCGCGCCCAGCTGCAGGATATTTACCGCGATGCGAGTGCGCGCGACCGGCTCGACAGCTTGCATGCATTGATTGACCAGCGCGCCGGCCATTGGCTGGCCGGCCAGATGGAACTCGGCAAAATTGCGCTGTCGGACGCCGACTTGACCCAGCTCGATCTCGACCGGATGTCGCCGCGCCAGACGCTCGAAGTCCGGCGCACAGAGTTTGAGGCCGCCATTGGCGGCATGGTCCGCTCAATCGAAAGCACCGTCGCGGGCCTGTTGCGCGATGCCGGCATCACGGCCGCTGCGATCGATACCGTATTCTTCACCGGCGGCTCCAGCGGCGTGCGTCTGTTGCGGGAAAGAATCGCCGCAGTGGTGCCGCAGGCCCGGCAGGTCGAAGGCGACCGTTTCGGCAGCATCGGCGCCGGGCTGGCGCTCGACGCCCAGCGCAAATTCGGATAACGCGCAGCGCTTGCCGGCTGGCGTGCGGTCGGCGCCGGAGGTAAAGTTACCATTCCGCTTTTGTTTTTTGAATAATTTGAACGAAGTTGGAGAAAATATGACGCTTGCTGTTCCTGCTGCAATACTGGATGCGCTGACGCACGCGCATGCATCCTGGCAACCGATACTGCTGGAGGGCTTGCAAGCGGTCGCGCGCGCCGATGCCGGATATTTGCCGACGCTGGCAAATGGCGCATTTTTACCCACGCAAGGGCGTCTGTTCGCCGCATTTGCGCAACCGCTGGATGCGGTGCGCTACGTACTGGTAGGCGAGGGACCCTATCCGCGCGCCGAAAGTGCGACCGGCTTGTCCTTCATGGATGGCGCAGTGGCGGGTTTATGGTCGGACCAACCGGACGGCGGCTTGTCGAAGCAGGTCAACAGGGCGACTTCGCTGCGCAATTTCATCAAGATGCTGCTGGTAGCCGACGGCCAGCTGCAGCCGGAGCACACCGGAGGCGAAGCGATCGCGCAGGTGGCTTTGCGCGCACGCGCCAGTGGCTCGCCGATGGTTCAAACTCTTGCTGATCTGCAGCATAACCTGCTGGCGCATGGCTTCTTGCTGCTCAATGCAGCGTTGGTATATCGGTCCGAAGTGGCTCCGGCCCGGGATGCGCGCGGTTGGCTGCCGTTTCTGGAAGTGGTTTTGGCCGCCTTGGCAGCGCGGGCTGCAGCGCGGCACCTGTCGCCGCCGACCTTGGTGCTGTGGGGCAAAATCGCCGAGCGCTTGCAACCGCTCAGCGTGATCGACGCTTTTCCACAAGTCTTGTCCGAGCATCCGTACAACCTGTCGTTTATTCAGAATGTACAGATGCAGGCGCTGTTCGGGCCGTTGCATTTGTTGCGAAAATAGGGATACTCCCCGCTTTATTTTAGAAACATGCGGCTTACCGCATATTTTTATTGCGCGAATTGAATATACGACATCCAGTATATTTATAAGCGTATTGCTTCAGACTCTACAGCGCATTCAAGGTAGATTTTGTCGCGACTTCAAATTTTCTGAAATTCTGCAATCGGCCATCAGCGGACGGTCGAAGGCTCGGTTAAACTGATAGAGATTCATTACGTGTTAGAGAGCGACTATCGATGAGAGTTATTCGGAGCAAAGAATTCACAGCCACTCGCGCTTGGGGTGCTGACGACATCGCCAACATGGGCGGGACCACGACCCGTCTGCACTGGACCGACCAGCCGTACAAGTGGCATGTAAATGATGGTGAAGAGGTATTTGCGGTTCTCGACGGCACGGTCGACATGCATTACCGCGAGTCGGGCGTCGAGCACGTCGTAACACTGGCGGTCGGCGACGTATTTTTCGCGGGAGTGGGATGTGAGCATGTCGCGCATCCTCGCGGAGAAGCACGGATTCTGGTTATCGAACGTGAGGGCAGCGTTTGACTCCGCTAAGCTGTCGCTCATGATCATCACCTCGTAGTAATGGTATTGATTTGGCTTTCGCAGACCGGCCGAATTTGCTGAGTTACAGGTATTTAAAAAAATCACGCGACCGTCCGCACCGGGTCGAAATCGACCATCGAATTCCGACACTAGCTGCCAGATCAAATCCCGATTACCCTCTATCAGGTCGTTGGCACGATATGGTCTTCCCCGTGCGCGCCGAATACCTGGTCTTTCAGCAGCGCGAGCTGGTCACGCACTTGCGCCGCTTGCTCGAATTCCAGGTTTTTCGCGTGATCGTGCATCAGTTTTTCCAGCCGCTTGATTTCGCGACTCAACTGTTTCTCGCTCATCACTTCATATTTCGCATGTTCCTGGGCCGCTTGCAATTCTGCGCGTACTTCTTCCGGGCTTTGTGGCGTATATACGCCGTCGATCAGGTCGCGGATGTGTTTCTTGATGCCGACCGGCGTGATGTTGTTAGCCAGATTGAATGCGACCTGTTTTTCGCGCCGGCGCTGGGTTTCGTCGATTGCGCGCCGCATTGAATCGGTGATCTTGTCACCGTACAGGATTGCCATGCCGTTGAGATTGCGGGCGGCGCGGCCGATGGTCTGAATCAGGCTGCGCTCGGAACGCAGGAAACCTTCCTTGTCCGCATCCAGAATCGCCACCAAGGACACTTCCGGAATATCCAGCCCTTCTCGCAACAAGTTGATGCCGACCAGTACGTCGAAGGTGCCCAGGCGCAAGTCGCGGATGATTTCGACCCGTTCGACGGTTTCGATATCGCTGTGCAAATAGCGCACCTTGATGCCGTTGTCGCTCAGATAGTCGGTCAGTTGCTCGGACATGCGCTTGGTCAGCGTAGTCACCAGCACGCGCTCGTTTTTCTGTATGCGATCGGTGATTTCCGACATCAGGTTATCGACCTGGCTGCTGGCAGGCCGCACCACGATGATCGGATCGGTCAGGCCGGTCGGGCGCACCACTTGCTCCACCACTTGGCCGGCGTGCGTCTTTTCGTAATCGGCCGGCGTGGCCGAGACGAATACGGTCTGGCGCATCTTCGATTCGAATTCGTCGAAGCGCAACGGCCGGTTATCCAGCGCCGACGGCAGCCGGAAGCCGTAATCGACCAGATTGGTTTTGCGCGAACGGTCGCCGCTGTACATGCCGTTGAATTGGCCGATCAGCACATGCGACTCGTCCAGGAACATCAACGCATCAGCCGGCAGATAATCGACCAGCGTCGGCGGCGGTTCGCCGGCTTTCGCACCGCTTAAATGGCGCGAATAGTTTTCAATTCCCTTGGTGAAGCCGATTTCCGTCATCATTTCCAAATCGAAGCGGGTGCGCTGCTCGATGCGCTGCTCTTCGATCAGCTTGTTTTCCTTGCGGAAAAATTCAAGCCGCTCGCGCAATTCGTCCTTGATGGTTTCGACTGCGCGCAGCACGGTGGCGCGCGGCGTCACGTAATGCGAACCCGGATAAACGGTGAAGCGCGGAATTTTCTGGCGCACGCGACCGGTCAGCGGGTCGAACAGTTGCAGGCTTTCGATTTCATCGTCGAACATTTCGATCCGGATCGCCAATTCCGCATGTTCGGCCGGAAACACGTCGATGGTATCGCCGCGCACCCGAAAGGTGCCGCGTCCGAAATCGATTTCATTGCGTGTGTATTGCATCTGGATCAGGCGCGCGATCACATCGCGCTGGCTGACCTTGTCCTTCGCGCGCAAGGTCAGAATCATCTGATGGTATTCGTTGGGATTGCCGATACCGTAGATGGCCGAGACGGTGGCGACGATGATCACGTCGCGCCGTTCCATCAGCGACTTGGTGCAGGACAGCCGCATCTGCTCGATGTGCTCGTTGATCGACGAATCCTTTTCGATGAACAGGTCGCGCTGCGGCACATACGCTTCCGGCTGGTAATAATCGTAATAGCTGACGAAATATTCGACCGCATTTTGCGGGAAAAACTCGCGGAATTCGCTGTACAACTGCGCCGCCAGCGTCTTGTTCGGCGCGAACACGATCGCCGGGCGACCCATGCGGGCGATCACATTGGCCATCGTGTAAGTCTTGCCGGAACCCGTTACGCCCAGCAGCGTCTGGAACGACAGGCCGTCCTCAATGCCTTCGACCAGCTTGTCGATTGCCTGCGGCTGATCGCCGGCGGGCGGGAACGGCTGGAACAGGCGATAGGGAGAATCCGGAAAAGTGACAATTCGGGATTCGTCAATTTGCGTGGAAACTTCGGATAGTTCAGCCATGAAATGCGACCTTTGGTAAAATTGTGCGCTGAATTGTTATGCGGCGTCTGGCGGTTTGTTTTGCCCGGTTCTGCACCATCCAACCCCGCTGCGAGAAACGCTTTTGGCGCTTTCGCTGCCAACTTTTGATGTTATCACGATGAACTCTCCTCTTCCTGCCTCCCTATTCACCGCCATCGAGATGGCGCCGCGCGACCCGATCCTTGGCGTTACCGACGCTTTTAATGCCGATCCGAACCCGAACAAGGTGAATCTGGGCGTCGGCGTTTATTATGACGACAATGGCAAAGTGCCGCTGTTGGCATGCGTGCGCAAGGCTGAAGCGATCCTGATGGAAAAATTCGCGCCGCGCACTTACTTGCCGATCGACGGCTTGGCCGCTTACGACAAGGCAGTGCAAGAACTGGTATTTGGGGCCGATAGCGCGGTTGTTCAAGAAAAACGTGCAGTAACCGCGCAAGCAATCGGCGGCACCGGCGCATTGAAGCTGGGCGCCGATTTCCTGAAACGCTTTTCGCCTGACGCACAAGTCTGGATCAGCGACCCGAGCTGGGAAAACCACCGCGCATTGTTCGAATCGGCCGGTTTCACAGTCAACAACTACCCGTATTACGATGAAGCAACCCGCGGCGTGAATTTCGCCGGCATGCTGGCTGCGCTGAAAGAAATGCCGGCCGGCTCGATCGTGCTGCTGCACGCGTGCTGCCACAATCCGACTGGCGCCGATCTGAACGATGCGCAGTGGGATCAAGTCATCACCGTGGTCACGCAACGCGGTTTGGTGCCGTTCCTCGACATGGCGTATCAGGGCTTTGGCGACGGCATTGCCGAAGACGGCCAGGTAGTGCGCCGTTTTGCTGACGCAGGCGGTCCGCTGTTCGTATCGAACTCGTTTTCCAAATCGTTCTCGCTGTACGGCGAACGGGTCGGCGCTTTGAGCATCGTGGCAGCGACTACGGAAGAAGCCGCACGCGTGCTGTCGCAGTTGAAGCGCGTGATCCGCACCAATTACTCGAACCCGCCGACCCACGGCGGCCAAGTGGTTGCGACCGTACTGGCAACGCCGGAACTGCGCGTAATGTGGGAAGAGGAACTGGCCGGCATGCGGGTACGTATCCGCGAAATGCGCCAGTTGCTGGTGACAGAACTGAAAAAAGCGGCGCCGTCCTTTGATTTCGATTTCGTCATCAAGCAGCGCGGCATGTTCTCGTACTCGGGCCTGACCAAGGCGCAAGTCGATCGCTTGCGTGAAGAGTTCTCGGTATATGCAGTCGATACCGGCCGCATCTGCGTGGCTGCGCTGAATTCGCGCAACATCGATCATGTGATCGCGTCGATTGCCAAGGTATTGTAATTATTGTGTAATTCGGCAGCATCGTAGGTCGTGTTAGCGCTAGCGTAACCCGACGTTCTCAGCCGAAAATGTCGGGTTACGCGATGAAGCCGCTAACCCGACCTACAAAATTGCCATATTTTCTGCCGCGTCGTCGATAACTTCGCCGGCAGACCGGCGAAAAAAAACGCTGCGAAAAATCGGCAGCGTTTTTAAGCGTCAGGTGAAATTAACCGCGCACTACTTTCTTGAATTCGTTGGTGCGGGTATCAATTTCAATCATGTCATCCTGGCTGACAAACAACGGCACTGGAACGATGTGCTGATGCGCTTCGATTGCATTTTCAATCTTGGCTTCTTTCAATACGTTGCCCGAAGTATTGCCCTTGACTGCCGGTTCCGAGTACACAATCTGGCGCACGATAGTGGTTGGCAGTTCGACTGAAATTGGTTTGCCGTCGTAAAAAACAGCTTCGCATTCCATGCCGTCCTTCAGGTAATTCAGCGCATCGCCAAGGTTCTCGCCTTCAATTTCATACTGTTCATAGTCTGAGTCCATGAACACATACAGCGGATCGGCAAAATAAGAATAGGTCACAGCTTTCTTGTCGAGTACCACTACATCAAACTTGTCGTCGCCGCGAAAAACGTTTTCCTGTGGGCTATTTGTCAAAAGATTTTTCATCTTCCACTTATAGGTGAAGCCCGTGCGGCTCGAGCCATTGACATCAGAACGCAAGACGATCATAGGCTTACTGTCAACCATGATAATGTTGCCAACACGAATTTCTTTTGCAGGTTTCATAGCGAATAGTCGTAAAAAAGTAGGTTACATAAAAATCATCTGTAGCCTACTGGCAAAAAAGCACCGCAAGCCCACGTTTGATTGCATTTTATAATGCGTAAAAAATTAGCCCTATATTTTAACCCATTTTTTAACCCGTATTTCAAATATTCCTTAGCGCACTGTTTCGGCAAACTGCAGTAAATTGGATGCCAAGTCGCCGTGCGCTGACAATTGGCGTTCCCAATCGCCGGACATGGTGGCAATTTCTTGCATGTCGGCTTCAAGCAGCGGCCATATCGCAGCCCAATCTACTGTTGCGTTTGCGACAGTCGCGGCTGCATTCCAGCTTAAAGAGAATTCGCTCAAGCTCTCTTTTTTTGCCGCATAGCGCTGCAGAAATGCGTTCAATTTAACGTGATGCAAGTTTTTGTCTTGCGGGTAAATATGCCAGATAAAAGGCTTGCCCGCCCACTGCGCGCGCACGAACGAATCTTCTCCCCGCACGAAATTGAGATCGCATGCCCATAACAATTTGTCGTAATCGGGCTGGGGAATAAAAGGCAGCACGCGCACGGTTAATGCCCCGCGGGTCGCGCTTGCCCCTGCCTTTGCAACTCGCTCTGCATCTCCTATAAATGCTTGCACTGCCTCGGCAGCCGCGCCTTCCGGCACCAGACAGGTAATCGCCGTTTCGCCGTTTTGCCAGGCATCAAACAATGCCGAAACCGGTGCCTGCGGATAGCAAAACAACGAAACCTTCAGGGATCCCATCTCTGCTGGCGTAACGCCGAATTGGCCGAGAAAAGCTGCCATTGCAGCTTGGTCCTGCTGAAATACCCGGCGCTGTTGTTGCAATCCGGATTCGAGCAACAGACCGCCGGTTTTGCCGGTAAAGCCGGGAAAGAAGAAATATTTTGTCAAAGATAGTGGCTGGGGGGAGGGCAATGCATGGCAACCTTCCACCCACTCTTCCGCGCTCAAGCCTTCCAGATTCAGCCACACCGGATGGGGCGCACGTGCTGCCATCGCCGCAATATACGCGGGCGGTATGTCGCAGGCAAAAAACTCGATCACGATATCGGCCACATCGCTGGCTGCAAACATGCTGTCTTGATCGCGCCAATGGCGCACCGTCACAGTACCGATCTGCTGTTCATCGCGGTCGCTGGCGACTTCCGGGCAAATCCGCTGAAAACTGCGCAAATCGTCCACCCACAAGGTGACGGCGATGTCATGTTCCTGCTCTAGTTGCCGCGCCAGGCGCCAGCAAATCCCAATGTCGCCATAGTTGTCGACGACTTTGCAAAACAATGCCAGCGATGTTGTTTGATGCTCTTTCGGATGCATTTTTTGGTGGTTCAAGGTTCAAATTCCAACAGTGGTGGACGCGGTTCTATTGCCCGGCGTTTTTGCATTCGCCAGTGTAATGGAATAATCCTAAAATCCTCAGCCGACCGCTAAGGACGTCATCCATTGCCGCTGTTCGTCGAAAGACGCAACAAGATCGCAATCGATAGCCGTAGCGGCGAATAAAAAGCGAAAAACGCGACGGATTTTGTCCGCCGCGCTTTTTGTCTGGATTTTGTTTTTCTGCGTTTGCGATATCAAATTTCTTGTGACTCACACGCAAGCGATTTGATCGCTTTGTACGTTTCTGTTTTTTAGAAATTAGGGGTATTTTTAAATGCGCAATGAATATATGCGGCTATTGCTGCATTTTAGTCTATACATGCAATAGTATGTTTCAAGCACTCTGCAGCAGAGTGCTTGCATTGGGCACATCGATGATCAAATCCGACTGCGGATAGGCAACGCAAGGCAGAATGAAGCCATCCTTTCTTTCGTCCGCGCTCAGTCCGGGCCACTCGATACGGTAGCCTACGGATCCGTTGAGCAGCCGGCAAATGCAGGTGCGGCACATACCGTTTCTACAAGAACTGGGCAAGCGAATGCCCGCCAGTTGCGCTGAAGCAAGTAGCGATAGCGCATCGGGCGCGTCGAATCTCCAGCCTTGCGGCTCGATTACAACTGAAAAAAATGGATCGTTATTACGCATTCATTCGGATGGATTGGGAAGCGACATTGCTGAATTCCTGCTCTTTTTGTCTGCCCGGGAGCATACATTCATCCTGATAAATGCGTAATATTTTTATCGTTTTACATGCGTATTATCGGTACCGAGATGCCAGGCAGAATGCCGGCCACCGCCAGTATGATCAGGATCAGCAAGATGATGAAAAGCACGCGCACGATTTGTCCAATCGGCGCCGGCAGCGGCAACATGCCGATGAGCCACCATATCAATCCAAAGATAACCAGATACACGATCAAGCTAATTATCAGGCTCATTTTATTTTTCCTTGGTATTAGAACTTACGCAAAATCGATAGTAGTACAGGCATGCAAGCCTGCACTACGTGTTGCGCATCCGACATTGCGTAAATCATGGTTTAGATTGAGCGCACTTTATCTTTGATGATTTCTTCCACATCGCCAACCGATTTCTGGGCTTTTCCGCTGATTTGCTTTTCCAGCCCCTTGATTTGCTGTGCATCGCTGTCCACTAATTTGCCTGCTTCTTCCTGCACTTTACCGACGATTTCTTTTGCAGTGCCTTTAATCTGATTCTTGTTCATGTGTTTCTCCTGAGGGGTTATGAAAAGTCTCTGCGGGTCTAGCATTTGCGCCGTTGCGTACATTTTCATACGCACTTTTTCGGCGGAAACACTAATTCATGGCAGCGGCTGCGGCGGGAAATATCGATACGTTTTGATGCCGTAAAAAACTAATGCATCGCTCCGGCAAAACTTGCGATGCCGGACGATATGCGAAAAGCCTTTGAACAACATTGCAACGTAAGCTTCTTTGCCCGCCAAAGACCTCAAGATGCGCTTGTAATCAGATCTGGTCTGTTCGGTTCCGAACATAAGAAAAGCGTGACGCAGTGAATTGCATCTGCTGATCGACCGCGTTTTTCATCGATACAAAAAAGAAGATGCTGCTGTTAAAGCAAATGTTCCAGAGAATTAGAAACGCGCAAAACCAAGGTGCGGCACTATTCAAGTGTGTCTTTATGGCATATCACAGGTAGCCGGACTCCCGCGCCTGCATCAAAAGAGGCACCTGGTATTCGACCAAAATGTTGTCCCTCTTTGCAGTAAAGCGCAACCGCCCCCGGACGTGAAAAACGTCGCGAAACCGATCAATAATGCCTCTTTCCTTATCTGAAAAGGAGGATCAGGATAATTATTAATATGAGAGTGCCAATGCCGATATACATTTGAATTTCCTTTAGGTTGCACTGAGGTCAACGCTAACTGTATTAATTCAAAGCGTCTGACAAAAAGAGGCGAGAAAATCTTGCCTCACAGAAAAGAACGTTTTGCCAGCATGTTCTCTGACGAACCTCGGCATGCCTTTGCAAACGCATGTGCACTGGAATTGTCTTGTCAGATATTTACAGCGTAGTGCGATTTGGCGATGTTGGTATTGCAAATTTATATAAAGATGATGCCGATCAAACATTATTTTTCTTTGAATGCCTGTAGCTTTATTTTTATTGTATTTTAAATAACAATGATCGATTTGTTTGATTCGTTTTGTGATTTTTCCGGCACTTTGATACAGCGGTTTCACAGGCACAAATCGAGATTGCGTGAAGTTCCTTGTTGCTGATCTGTACGCAAACGTACTGAAACGCACTGCTTTTGTTGCTACTCTCTGCAAAAATGGAGGCAATGACGATGATGTATTTACCACCCGTGAATCGCAAATGCGCAGCAAGCATGCACGCAGCAGGGCATCGATGGTCGATGGCGGGCCTGCGATGCTGAAAGGATTAAACCGTCTGTGGGTGCGGGGTCTGGTGCGCGCTGGAAAAGTACAGCGGACGCAAACTGAAAAATTGCTCAAGAGCCTGTTCGCCCCAGCGAAACCGAAGCCCAAGTCAAAACTTGCACCCAAGCCCAAGCTGAAGGCGCGTTCTACAACGGGATTATCCCTGCACGCCGCGAACAGCAAGATCGCTGCCAAGAAACGCACGCCGGCATCGCAAATTTCTCCGGCAAAGGATGCCGCATCGTCCGGGCTTCCTGGCAAATGGCTGGCTTCTTATTATTCTTCGTTGGTCGATGGCGGTGCGTTGCCGGCGCGCCGGCTGCGTTATTACCTGTATCTTCCGAGCCGCTTTCCGGCATCGACGGCGTCGGGGCAGGCAGAAAAAAATGCGTGGCCGCTCATCGTGATGCTGCACGGTTGCGAACAAACCGCAACGCAATTTTCCCAAGGCACGCGGATGAACCAGTATGCCGAGCAAAAAGGGTATGCGGTACTGTATCCGGAGCAATCATTGCGTGCCCATTCGCACCGGTGTTGGAAGTGGTATGACAAAACTACCCAGAACGGCGGCGGCGACGTAAAAATGATCGTCGGGATGATAGAGAAAGTGGCTGCAAAATACCCGATTGATAAAACCCGTATTTATATTTGCGGCATATCGGCCGGTGCCGCGATGGCCAATATCGTTGCCCTGCATCATCCTGATTTGATTGCGGCGATCGGGCTGCACTCAGGGCCGATGTTTGGCGCAGGACATAATCCGATCAGTGCGTATGGCGTCATGCAGCACGGGGCAAGCAACCGGGTCGGCAGCGCCATCGCTGAAATTTTGCAAAAATTCCCGCAGTTTCCGCACATGCCCGCTCTTTTGATCCAGGGGGAGGCCGACAAAATAGTGCGGCCTATCAATCAGACGCAATTGATGCAGCAATGCCTGCTCTTGAATCGGATGACGCCGGATTGCGCTGTACCTGTGGTGTACAAGCCGGCCGTGCGAACTGGCAGCCGCAATCCCGCCCGTGCCTATGAAATCGGCGACTTTTACCTGCGCAAGAAATTGTTGTTGAGAGTGGCCCGGATTACTCAGCTAGAACATGCGTGGAGCGGCGGCGATGGCAGCCTGGCGTTCAATTCAGCGGCCGGGCCGGACGCCAGCAAGATGCTGCTGCGCTTTTTTGCGCGCCATCGGCGCATAGCGCGTGTCGCGCATCTCGATATGCCGCCACGTGTTCTTGATGCGGCCCAGCCTGTCAGGTTAGCCTCATGAAGTCTGCCAGGCTGCGCTCTTTTGTGCAAAAAATACGCACTGTAATCCATTGCGCGATCACCGCATGGCTCGACCACCGCGCCGCCAGCAAGGGTGCGGCCCTGGCTTTTTATACATTGTTTTCGATGGCGCCGATCTTGGTGCTGGTCATCGCCATTGCCGGTTTCTTTTACGGCACCGATACCGCCCAAAGAGAGATATTGGCGCAATTGCGGGGATTGGTCGGAGCGAAAGGCGCAGAAGCGATTCAATTGATATTAGCCGGTGCCAGTAATAAGGACCAAGGGCGTGCGGCTACACTGATTGCCGGCGTCTTGCTCTTGTTTGGCGCAACCAGCGTATTCGCGGAATTGAAGGATAGTCTGGACGAAATATGGCAAACGCCCGTTTCGACCGGAAGCGGCCTGTTGGATATGGTGCGCACCCGTTTGCTGTCGTTCGGCCTGATCCTGGTGCTGGCATTTCTGTTAATGGTGTCGCTGGTGGTCAGCGCCGCACTTGCAGTGCTGGAGCGCTACTGGGGCGGCCTCTGGAAAGATGCCGCCGTCTTGCTCGGATATCTGACGGGATTGATCGGTTTTAGCGTGATCGCGGTGTTGTTCGGCGTCATTTACAAAATGCTGCCGCGCGTGCGTCTTTCCTGGCATGACGTCGTAATAGGCGCGCTCGGCACTGCGGGCTTGTTTGCGCTGGGAAAATATGCGATCGGCCTGTATATCGGCAATAGCGGGATAGCCAATAGCTTTGGCGCAGCCGGATCGGTGATTGCGCTATTGTTGTGGGTATATTATTCCGCGCAGATTTTCTTCCTGGGAGCCGAGTTTACGCGCCAATATGCAGTGCAGCTGGGCAGTCTGCGTCATAGCACGCAGCCGGAAGCCAGAGACGCACTTGCGGAAAATCAATAAAACAGGGAGTATCGTAAAAAATAATATGGTTTCCGCAATGATCCAGTATATTTCCCAATATACTGGCAGAGTAGCGGCCGTGCCCCAAGGCGCTGCCGAATCGGCGCTTCGCCTAAAAACGATTCGTGCGACAGGGTCGCAGCAGATAGCGAAGCGTTATGAAAATAACGCTCTTCCGACACGCTACTGGGAGCCTGCCCCGCATGATGTGAGCAGAGGAGTGGCGAAAGTGGAGATGTTTTTCGAAGAATAGAGGCTTGCTGGCGATTCCATCAGGATTCGCGCCAGTGCACGGAACCACATGCGAAAGGCGCAACAGGATGCTCGATGTGTTCTTTACGGTCGATGTCGAGATTTGGTGCGATGGCTGGCACCGCATCGATGAACGCTTTGCTGACTCCTTCAAGCGTTATATCTATGGTCCTACCGCAAAAGGAAATTACGGCTTGCCCTATACGCTGGACGTATTGAGCGACCACGGATTGACCGGCGTATTTTTCGTCGAGCCTCTGTTTTCGCGGCGTTTCGGTTCTCAGCCGTTGGCGGAAATTGTCGGACTGCTGCGGGAAGACGCTCAGGAAATCCAGCTCCATCTGCATACCGAATGGGTGGACGAAGCGATTGAACCGCTGTTGGCGCACTCCCATTCGAAGCGGCAGCACCTTCATTATTTTTCGCTGGAGGAACAGACCACGCTGATCGCGGTCGGTCGGCAGTTGATTGAAGAAGCCGGCGGCCGCGAAGTCACGGCCTTTCGCGCCGGCAGTTTCGGTTTCAACGAAGATACCCTGCGCGCGCTGGCGGCCATCGGCATCTCTTTCGATAGCAGTTACAACGCGTGTTTTTTCGGCCGCGAGAGCGGCGTTTTGCCCGGCACGATCATGGTCGATCCGGTCGAGTGGCAAGGTGTTTGCGAATATCCGATGACCGTATTCAAGGACGGCACCAAGTCGCTGCGCCATGCGCAATTAACTTCTTGCTCGTATACGGAAATGGAAGGCTTGTTATGGCAAGCGCTGGAAGCGCGGCGCAACTCTTTCGTGATCCTTTCCCATAATTTCGAAATGCTCAACTCCGCCAAGAACCGGCCCGACACCGTGGTGGTCGAACGTTTTCGAAAGCTATGCGCGTTTTTGCACCGTAACCGGGATTCTTTCCGGGTGCGCGGGTTTAATGGATTGCAGCCAAAAATTGCGCAAATACAGCCATCCCCGCTGGTTTCACCGCTGTGGAAGACCGGGGGCAGAATGTTGGAGCAGGCGTATCGCAGGAGATTCAATTGACCAGCTGGCAGTTTCGCGAAGTACCGTTCAAGTTCCAGTTGAGCGACTGGACGCTCTTTTCCATCACGCGTCCGCTGCAGGTGCGCTCGGAGCCCGTGCTTAACGGCGCCGCTCCGGTCGAAAATCCGATGCCGGCGTCGGATATGCTGGAAGCGCGGAGCGAAGGCTTTTCCGTGCATGCGCTTCCGGTGGCGGCAGCACTGCCGAGAGTGAGTTCGGTGGATGGATACCTTCGCTATGTTGCGCTCCAGTATCGGCATTGCTACATTAATCTCGGGCTGTCTTTTGACGAGTACCAGAAGAAGTTCTCGTCGAAGACGCGATCGACGATACTGCGCAAAATCAAGAAATTTGCCGAACACTGCGGCGGATCGCTGACATGGAAAACCTACCGTAGCCAGCCCGACATGCAGGAATTTTTCCAGTACGCCAGAGTTATTTCGCGGAAAACCTATCAGGAAAAACTGCTCGATGCCGGCATTCCGGACTCCGAGGAGTTCGTGCGTGAAATGGAGACGCTTGCAGCTGCAGATCGTGTGCGGGCCTATGTGCTGTTCGACGGGGATCGCCCCGTTTCTTATCTGTACTGTCCGGTCCAGGATGACGTGCTGGTATATGCCCATCTCGGCTACGATCCTGATTACATGAAAATGTCGGTCGGCACTGTCTTGCAGTGGCTGGCAATCGAACAATTGTTCGCGGAAGCGCGTTTTCGTTTTTTCGATTTTACCGAGGGAGAATCCGAACACAAGCGCCTGTTTGCCACGCATGATGTGCTGTGCGCAAATATTTTTTTTCTGAGAAAAAATTTGCCCAATATCGTATTGATTCACGCGCACTTGTTCATGGGGAGATTCTCGTCGCGGCTCGGCGATGTGCTCGAGAATTTCGGTGTCAAAGCCAAAATCAAACGGTTGCTCCGTTTCTGATCAGGCGTCAGCGCGCATGCTCAACTTTCCTCTTCAAGTGCCATGATCGGCGATCCGAAAAAATTTGCCAAGATGCTCGCCAGAGCGCTGCTGGGCGATTACGCGATCTACCGCATCTATTCCCCGGCGACCCAGCACAACGCTGCCGTCTGGTCAAAAATCCCGCCTGGTCTGCGTTGCGCGAGCATCGACCAGCAATCGATTGAAGCCAGCGCCGATCCGATCATCCGCGATCAGGCCGGATATGCGGGGTCCGGTGCCTGCGCTTACGCCTGCTTCGAAGGCGAACGGATCGTCGGCCTGTGCTTTTATTGGTTTGGAGAGCGCTACTTGCAGCGCAATTTCTGGCCGTTGACGGACGGCGAAGCAAAACTGGTGCAAATCATCACGCAGCCCGATATGCGCGGACGCGGAATCGCCCGCACCCTTATCGCCTGTTCTGCCGAATCGATGCAAAAGAATAATTTCCGACGTCTTTATGCGCGTATCTGGCATTCAAACACACCCTCAATACTCGCTTTCGAGCGTGCCGGCTGGACACGTATTGCGACCGTCATCGAGATCAACCCGTTGCGGCGCACTCGTTCGATGCGCATTCGTTTGGGCCAAAGCCCGATATTGGACAAAGCAAACGATGTAACCGCGTGAATACACGTCGGCCAAGGCGGCAGCGGGCATGAGAAATTGTGTGCGGCCTTTAGAAAATTCCGACATCCGGCGTAATTGCACCCGACACGTCCGTCCAGCATCCGGTTGCGCCCGGATGCTGGTGCGCCTGCGATAGCTGGTCCAGATGCATATCCGGACCAGCAATCCACACCCGACGACGCGCAAACCTCCGCTGTCACCGAAATACCGCTGTCAGACCAGGCGTCCATCCCGAAAGTCGTTCAGCGCCTGGTAGATTTCCTGCTCGGTGTTCATTACGAACGGGCCGTATTGCGCGATCGGCTCATTGAGCGGCTGGCCGGCGATCAGCAGCATTCTTGCATCGCTGCTGGATTCGATCACCACGCCGTCGGCGTGCGCATCGTTGGCGAGAATTGCCATTCTCTGCGCCGGTACAGCGCCGCCGTCGATGCTGACCTCGCCGCGATACACGTAGACGAAAGCATTGTGCCCGGCCGGCAGCGACTGCGTAAAGCGCGCATTGGCAGGGAAATGCAGGTCCAGATATAACGGCGCTGTGGTGTCGCGCGTCACCGCCCCGGCGATGCCGTGGCTTGCGCCGGCAATCACCGTTACAGCCACCCCGGCCTCCGTGACAAAGCGCGGCAAGTCGGCCGCTGCAAAATCGCGATACCACGGCGCATTCATCTTGTCTTTGCCGGGCAGATTCAGCCATAGCTGAAAGCCTTCCATTACGCCTTCTTGCTGTTGCGGAATCTCGGAATGGATCACGCCGCGACCGGCGGTCATCCATTGCACTCCGCCGTTTTCCAGCAAGCCTTCATGGCCCGCGCTATCGCGGTGCAACATGCGGCCGGCGATCATGTAAGTGATGGTTTCAAAGCCGCGGTGCGGATGGTCGGGAAAACCGGCGATGTAATCGTCCGGTTTGTCGCTGCCAAAGGCATCGAGCATCAGGTAAGGATCGAGCCGACGCTGCAGCGATTGCGTCAATACCCGGTTCAGCTTGACACCGGCCCCATCGGAAGTCGCCTGACCGATGACCAGTTGCTCGACGGTGCGGGACTGATTGACCTGCTCGGTACGGAGGATGGAAGAGGTTTGCATGATTTTTCCTTTTGCATTTTCGTGAAAATGAAACACTATTTCTGGCGGCGGCAATAAATGGTTCTCTGTCTGCCGCTTCGATGTGCAGAGGTGTTTTTCTCCGATCGATCAACATAGTTTATTGGTGCTGAAATAATTAGAGAAGCCGTTAAATCGGATAACATCGTTCCGTATATGGAACAATTAGACCCCAATGACTTGCTGATCTTTGCGCGCGTTGCCGAAGCCGGCAGCTTCAGCCGCGCCGCCGAACGCCTCGGCTTGCCGAAATCGACCGTGTCGCGGCGTATCACGCAACTGGAAGCCCGGCTGGGAGAACGGGTAATGCAGCGCACCACCCGTCGCCTGATGCTGACCGAGTTTGGCGAACAGTTGCTCGAACATGCGCGCCAGGTGGCGGCTGAAGTCGATTTCGTGACGGCGTTGAGCCAGCACCGGCAGGCGCAACCGAGCGGCCGGCTGCGGGTGTCGATGCCGAGCGATTTCGCCATCCTGCTGCTAACCGATATGCTGGCCGCTTTTATCGCGCTGCATCCGGCCATATCTCTGGAAATCGACCTGTCGCCCCGGCGTGTCGATCTGCTCGGGGAAAATTTCGATGTCGTGCTGCGCGTGGGCGAATTGCCCGACGATGCGTTGCTGGTCGCACGGCAAATTGCAGTATTGCCGATCGGCCTCTATGCGGCGCCCGGCTATCTGGCCGAACGCGGCGAACCGGCGTCACCGGACGATCTTGCGCAACATGACGCGGTGCGTTTGCTCGGCCGCAACGGCGAAGCCACCGGCTGGACATTGGTGCGCGACAACCAGCAATGGGCGGGCGTGCCGCCGGGGCGCGCGACAGCAAATTCGCTCGAATTGTTGGTCAGACTGGCGTGCGTGGGGGTGGGGATTGCGGCCGTCCCCGATTATTTCGCTGCGCCCAGCGTGCGTCGCGGGGAACTGCGCCGCGTATTGCCTGATTGGTGTTTGCCTGCACAAACCGCATGGGCGGTGTTTCCGGGACGCCGCTTGATGCCGGCCAAGACGCGGGCATTCATCGACATGGTGCAAACGGCCCTGGCAAGCGCGCAGAGCGTCCCCGATCCAGTGTCAGCATGAAGGAGCGGGAGCGCGTCTTTTTCTGGACGCTGACTGAGTCGCTGGATTGATTGCTGTTTTTGCCGTGACTAAGCACGCTCTTTCGGAGCAGACAAGCTATCGCATGAATCTATGAAAATAGGGAGTATGGTGAAAAATAGTGTAATTTCCGCATTTATTTATTGTACTTCCCAATATACTCATCGATAAATTAGGTGGAGAAGAGGCGCAGTGCATTTCGTCCTGCTTCCTCCCCGCTTACTGCTCCTTTTTTGCTATTTTTACCGGCTTGAACGCAAGCCCGTCCTAGCCTTCAGGCGATTTATTCTTCGGCTACCTGCAGCACCAGCTTCCCGAAGTTTTTCCCTTCAAACAGCATCAGCAGCGCTTGCGGAAATTTTTCCAGTCCGAACACGATATCTTCGCGGCTCTTGAAAGTACCTTCCTGCATCCATTTGGCCATTTCTGCCGCACCGATGTGGTAACGGTCGGCGTAGTCGAAGACGACGATGCCTTCCATCCGCGCCCGATTGACCAGCAACGATAGGTAGTTGGCGGGGCCTTTCACCGGCGTGGTGTTGTTGTATTGCGAGATCGCACCGCAGATGACAATGCGGGCTTTCAGGTTGATCTGCGTCAGCACGGTGTCGAGGATGTCGCCGCCGACATTGTCGAAATAGACATCGATGCCGTTTGGACAATGCTGTTTCAGGCCGTCTTTCAGTGCATCGTTTTTGTAGTCGATGCAAGCGTCAAAGCCGAGTTCATTGACCACGAAATCACATTTCTCGCGGCCGCCGGCGATGCCGACCACGCGGCAACCCTTGTGTTTGGCAACTTGGCCGACGGTCTGGCCGACCGCACCGGCGGCGCCGGAAACGACTACGGTTTCGCCGGCTTTCGGCTGGCCTACTTCCAGCAGGCCAAAATAGGCAGTCATGCCCGGCATGCCAAGCGCGTTCAGATATTTCGGCAACGGCGCAACAGTCGGATCAACTTTATAAAAGCCCGCAGTCTTGTCGTCGGCGGCGCCGGCCCACAGGCTTTGTACGCCGAGGCCGCCGCACACGGTGTCACCGACTGCGAATTTGGACGATTTGGAGGCGATGACGCGACCAATCCCGATAGCGCGCATGACTTCGCCGATGGCGACCGGACGGATATACGATTTGCCTTCATTCATCCAGCCGCGCATTGCCGGATCGAGCGATAAATACAATGTTTTTACCAGAATTTCGCCATCGGTAATCTCGCGTACCGGTTCGATGACGATTTGCCAGTCGCTTGGCTTGGGCAGGCCGAAGGGACGGGCGGCAAGACGATATTGCTGGTTCTGCAATGCGGGGGTGTTCATCAGAATCTCCTGGTGTCGAAATTACGGGTTTCACTATAGCGTAAATTTGAACGATCGTTCTATTTCTGAAATATGGAAAAACTCAGGAACTATCGATGCGTCATGCAGACAAAGCAGGGTGCATTTGCACGCTTGCTTTAATTATTTATTGATTACGGGCCGCCGCTCTTGCGCAGAGTTGCGTTGCTTGCGTTGGCGGAAGCGTTTTGGCAAGCCGCTATATTGACGCAGTGCAATGTACTGCTGCTTGAGTTGCTCGCCATAATTCCTTGGTGCGCTGCATTGTGGATAAAACAATCGCCGATGCAGCGCACTTGCCAATCGTCCAGAGTCCCTGAAGGAAATGACATGCTTCGTTCCGAATCGCTTTTTGGTAAGCGTAATCCCACCACTCCCGGCACTTCCGGCAGCAACACGCTCAATTCGCCGATGGGTGCTGTCAACAGCATGAATTCGGCCAACAGCCAGAATATTCCAAGGTCGCCCAACGCGGTCAATCCAGTCGGCGCGCCTGCGCCAAGCGCCAATCCCAATACCAGTACGAACGAGGTCGGCAGCAAGCTGATCGTCGGGCCGAACATCAAGCTCAAAGGCGTTGAGATCACCGATTGCGATACCTTGGTGGTGGAGGGACGGGTAGAGGCTACGATGGATTCCCGCGTGATCCAGATCGCGGAGAACGGGTCTTTCAAGGGTTCGGCGGAAATCGATATCGCTGAAATCCGGGGCGAATTCAATGGCGACCTGACCGCGCGCGTCAAACTAGTGATTTATGCCACCGGCAAGGTCACCGGCAAAATCCGTTACGGCAAGATTGTGATTGAAGAAGGCGGGCAGTTGATTGGCGATGTGCAGGCCGGTTCTGCAACAGGCGCATCAGCGATCTCGGCGGTCAAGGAAACGGTCGCTGCGGTATCGCCGTAATCCGCAACTCCGTTTTTTGAAAAATCGCGCACCCTGGAAACAGGCTGCGCGATTTTTTATGTGCGTTTGAGGCGAGTCGCCCGTTGCCGGCGGCATGTGCCGTCGCGCGCACGGTTTTGCTGACGGGCCGGGCGTGCGACAATAGCCGCCTGTTGCGCGGTGCATGGGTGCCGCGATCTTTGCCTGTAACCAATACCATCATGCATCCCGAATATATCCTTACCCTGTCTTGTCCCGACCAACGCGGAATCGTCCGTAGCGTTTCCGGTTTTCTGGCCGATCACGGCTGCAATATCATAGATTCGGCGCAATTCGGCGATGCCCAGTCGCAACTTTTTTTCATGCGCGTGCATTTCGCCGCCGAAGAAGCCGCCGTCACCGATGCCATGCTGCGCGAGGAGTTCGCGGCATTGGCTGCAACCATGCAGATGGATTTGCAATTGTTCGATGCCCGCCACAAACCGCGGGTGATGCTGATGGTTTCTAAAATCGGCCATTGCCTCAATGATTTGCTGTTCCGCTACAAAAGCGGCTTGCTGCCGGTCGAAATTCCGGCCATCGTTTCCAATCACATGGACTATTACCAGCTTGCCGCCAGCTATAACATCCCGTTCCATCATCTGCCGCTGGAGACAGGCGCATCCGCCCAAGCCAAACAGGCGCAAGAAGCGCGCATCCTGGATTTGCTGCAGACGCACGAGATCGATCTGGTGGTGCTGGCGCGCTACATGCAGGTGCTGTCGCCGGCCTTGTGCGACGCGCTCAAAGGGCGGGCGATCAATATCCACCATTCTTTCCTGCCCAGCTTCAAGGGCGGCAAGCCGTACCATCAGGCCCATGAACGCGGCGTCAAGCTGATCGGCGCCACCGCCCATTTCGTTACCGGCGTGCTCGACGAAGGCCCGATCATCGAGCAGGATGTGGCGCGAGTCGATCATGCGATGGAACCCGGCACGTTGACCTCGGTCGGGCGCGATGTCGAATCGGTGGTGCTGGCACGCGCAGTCAAATGGTTCGTCGAGCATCGTATTTTGCTCAATGGCCACAAGACGGTAGTTTTCAAATAATTTCGCAGGGTGCGCCATAGGCATCCTACATCCAGTTTCCCATTTTTTAAGCGACGCAATGGCTCTCAAAGCAACCATCTACAAAGCCGATCTGCAAATTGCGGATATGGACCGCAATTTTTACGAAACCCAAATTCTGACCATCGCCCGCCATCCGTCCGAAACCGACGAGCGGATGATGGTGCGGGTGCTGGCTTTCGCCCGCCACGCGCACGAAGCGTTGACTTTCACCAAGGGCTTGTTCGATACCGAAGAGCCGGATTTATGGCAAAAAGACTTGACCGGCGCCATCGAGCTATGGATCGAGGTCGGTCAGCCCGACGACAAGCGGCTGTTGAAAGCCTGCGGCCGTGCCGAGCAAGTCGTGGTCTACAGCTATGCCAGCAACAGCAGCATCTGGTGGAACCAGATCGGCAATCGCCTTGAGCGCGCCAAAAACCTGACGGTCTTCAATCTGCCGACCGCCACCAGTCAAGCCTTGCAGAAGCTGGCGCAACGCAATATGCAACTGCAATGCACGATTCAGGATGGGCAGATCTGGATGACAGGCGGCGATGAAACAGTGCAAATCGATCTGGAAACCTTCAAGGCACCGGCTTCCGGGCACCGTTGAAATCATAGGGAGTATGGCATTAAACCATGCCATTCCCGCATGTATCTATTGCGGCGTAATAATATACATGCAATAGTATGGCCTCTGTTCAGAGGCCGTTCCGGGCCGCCTGGCAGCATCGTTCACAATCAAGACAGCAAACCGATGGCCATGAAGCCGGCCGATAACACCAGACCGGTTCGGTTGCCCATCCGGCGGCATTCGACCTGCTTGAAGAATACCGCGCCTGCGGCAATGCTCAGGGCCAGCGCCAATACCATGCCGAACAGGTTGATTAGCGGCTGCTGCGGGAAGAAGTGAAAAAATACCGCATTGACCAACAGGCACAGCGGGAAATGCACGAGAAATATCGAGTACGAAATCCGGCCCAGGTAGGTCAGAAAATGGGGCGCGGCCCAGCGCTCCAGCACTCCGTATCGCCGACCCAGCCCCAGCAGCAGCATCACGCTGCCGGCAAGCGCAATTCTGGAACGAAATTCGAGTAGCAGCGCAGCCAGTACCAGCAGCGTCAACAATGCGAGCCAGACGTCGCCATGGCGCCGCCTCGACACCTGATAAGCTAACATTCCCAACCCATAAGCGCCGAAGAAATACAGCGCGGTTTCGTCCCACGCGTCATTGCGGTTGAACGCGAATAGCGAGGCTGCTGTTAGCATTGCCACCAATACAGGGCCGCTTGCTTGCAGGCGCGGATAGCGGCACGCGATGTGTTGCGACAGCCAGAGCAACAGCATGGCTACGGCAAAAAGCTGAAAATCGATCGCCACATACCAGACGCCGGCCGATAGCGCGTCCTGATCCAGCAAGTCCTGCAGCAAAAACACATGCGTGAGCAACTGTACGATATTCGGCTCGGCCGGGATCGAATCGTGCGTCATCCACCCGCTGGCCAGCGCCGCGCTGAGCATGGCCAGGATCAGCGCAACCAAGTACGGCAGCACCAGCCGGATATACCGTTGCTTTAACGCGCGAATCGGCTCAATTATCGACTCAATTGCTGGCCTCGTTGCCGATGGAGAAAATTTTCCTGCCAGCAAGAAACCTGCAATCACGAAAAAAATCTGTACCGCAATTCTGCCGTTGTTATAAAGGCCGTCGATCAGGCCGGGCATCAGCGGATAGGCGATATCCGACATCGGACCGTAAAAAGCCAGGTGGTGCGACACGATCAGCAAACAGGCCAGCGCCTTGAGTGCATCGACCCAAGGCATTCTGGAAACATTATCAGACATCGGCGTGAGAATTGGCGGGGCGGTGGAGGGCAGTAAATACAGCGGAAAAACATGTATTACAGAGAGATTGACCAGCAAAAAACCGGCGCAAAAATATTCTGCGCATCCGGTGCATGCGGCACGGATGCGCGCGGCGATGTATCAAGCCAGAACGCGCTTGAGCCAGGCGCTGATGTCGTCGATTTCTTCGGCGCACACGGAATGCTGCATCATGTACTCGTGCCATTCGACTCGATAACCGAGCGATGTCAGCAGATCGCGCGACTGTTGCGCACGCTGGATCGGGATGATCGGATCGGATCGGCCGTGCACCAGGAAAATCGGCGTGTGCTGGTTGGCCGGGTGGCGTTCTGCGGCGAGGACTTCATGCAAGGGAACATAACCCGACAGGCAGAGCAGGCCCGCCAGTTTTTCCGGATGGCGCAAACCGGTTTGCAAGGTCATTGCGCACCCTTGGGAAAAGCCGGCCAGAATGATGCGGTTAGCCGGTATGCCGCGTGCGATTTCATTGGCAATCAGCGCTTCGATTGCGATTTGCGATTTGCGCAGGCCCACTTCATCTTCGCGCTTGGCGATGTCGGCACCCAGGATGTCGTACCAGGCGCGCATCACATAGCCGCCGTTTACTGTCACCGGTATCGCGTCGGCATGCGGGAAAACAAAGCGGATCGCCGGACAGCCGGTCAAATCCAGTTCGCGCACGATCGGTACAAAGTCATTGCCGTCTGCACCCAAGCCGTGCAGCCAGATCACGGATACGGTTGGATTGGGCGCGGATTCGATTTCGATAGTTTCTAGCGTCATGGTTGGAACCTTTTTCGTGGTCGCAAATGGAGGGGAGGTTGCGTTGCGTAACTTGGGTGGCATAACAATAGCCGTCCTTCCCGCTTGCGCGGGAGTCCGGACAATTGACGCGGTTTAAACGATAGACGTGTTGGCGCGAATCGCGGATTTCGGCCGGAATGCCTTGCAGACGTTGTCATCGGTTTCGATGTAAGGCCCGCCCATCAGATCGATGCAGTACGGTACTGCGGCAAAAATGCCGGCGATCAACTGCTTGCCGTCGGCGTCTTTCAGGCCTTCCAGCGTTTCCTTGATGGATTTCGGCTGGCCGGGCAGGTTCATGATCAGCGCTGCATGGTCGGCAGTTTCGCGGATCACCGTGATCTGGCGCGACAGGATTGCAGTCGGCACGAATTTCAGGCTGATCTGCCGCATCTGTTCGCCGAAGCCCGGCATTTCCTTGGTCGCGACCGCCCGCGTTGCTTCCGGCGTGACGTCGCGCCGTGCCGGTCCGGTGCCGCCGGTAGTCAGCACCAGGTCGCAATGGAATACATCGACCAGTTCGATCAATGCTTGTTCAATTGCCGCCTGTTCATCGGGAATCAGGCGGGTTTCCATTTCCCAGGGGCTGGTCAGGGCGGCAGTAAACCAGTCGCGCAGCGCCGGAATACCCTGATCTTCGTAGACGCCGCTGGAGGCGCGGTCGGAGACCGAGACCAGTCCGATGCGCAATTGATTCGGTAACTGCGCCGATACCTGCGTCGGATTATTCTTCTTCGCTGTCGTCATTCAGATCGTCCTGCGCGTCTTCGCCAGTGGATTTGGTGTTGGTCTGCAATTGTTTCAGGATCTGGAAAATTTCGCGGTAAGCCTTGGGTGGCTTGTTCTCGGCCTGTTCCTTGCGGGCATTGCGGATCAGCGTGCGCAAGTGCTGCGCGTCGAGTTCCTGATGTTGCTGCAGCAACAGCGTCAATGCTGCATCGTCCTTGAGCAAGCGTTCGCGATGGCGTTCCAGCGCATGCATTGCACTGGTATCGGCCTTGGACAAGCCTTTCCAGCTGTCCATTGCGCGCTGAATGATGGCGAGTTCTTCTTCGCTCAGGCTGCGCATTTTTTTGCCGACATATTGCAATTGGCGGCGACGGCCTTCGTGATCCTTGATCAGTTGACACTCAAGAATTGCGTCCTTGACGTCTTCCGGCATCGGCACGCGCTTGACGCGGTCACGCGGTTGGTCGATTAATTCCTGGCCCAGCTTTTGCAGGGCGGTCATTTCGCGCTTGAGTTGCGACTTCGACGGGCGATCGTATTCTTGCTCGAATTCGTTGGACTGGAAGCCGCAAGCGCCTCGATTTGGATTTGGCATGATGAATTGAAGGGGCAGTGAGCCATTCTGTAAACGACTGCTATCATAACTGTTTTAATCGCACAGCCGAAGAAAACAAGCTTATGAACGACTCCGTATTCATTCACAGCCAAGACCAGTTGAAGCAGTTGGCGCGAGATGTATTGCGCATCGCCCTTGAGACGGGCGCGTCGGATGCTTCAGTCGATTTCAGCGAAGGCAGCGGCCTGTCGGTATCCGTGCGCAAGGGCAAGATCGAAACCATCGAGCAAAACAAGGACAAAGGCATGGGCGTGACCGTGTATATCGGTCAGAAACGCGGCAATGCCAGCAGCTCCGATTTTTCGCAAGATGCGTTGCGCGCCACAGTGGAAGCCGCATATAACATCGCCCGCTTTACTGCAGAAGACGATTGCGCGGGTTTGCCGGACGCCGACATGCTGGAAATGGCGCCCCGCGATCTGCGTCTGTGCTATCCGTGGATGATTTCATCGGAAGAGGCAGTCGTGCTGGCGCAGCGTACCGAAGCAGCCGCGTTCGCGGTAGACAAGCGCATCACCAACAGCGAAGGTGCGGGCGTGCATGCGCAGCAATCGCATTTCGTGTCGGCTAACAGTCGCGGCTTTATCGGCGGTTATCCGTATTCGCGCCATACCATTTCGGTCTCGCCGATCGCCGGCAAGGGTGCGAAGATGCAGCGCGACGACTGGTATTCGTCGGTGCGCAATCCGAAGAAACTGGCGCAGCCCGAAGCCATCGGCAGCTATGCGGCTGAGCGTGCATTGGCCCGTTTGAATGCGCGCAAGCTCGATACCCGCAAGTGTCCGGTCTTGTTCGAGGCGCCGCTGGCAGCAGGCTTGCTTGGATCCTTTGTGCAAGCGGTATCCGGTGGCGCACTGTATCGAAAATCCACATTCCTGCTCGATTCATTGGGAACCCAGGTATTCCCCTCGCATATCCAGATTCTGGAAGATCCGTATGTCATCGGCGGCGTCGGTTCTTCGCCGTTCGACGATGAGGGTGTCAAAACCAGCAAGCGCGATGTGGTCAAGGATGGCGTAGTGCAGGGTTATTTTCTGTCTACCTATTCGGCCCGCAAACTCGGCATGCAAAGCACCGGCAATGCCGGCGGCTCGCATAATCTGTTGCTGACATCAACGCTGACCAAGCGCACCGACAATTTCAAGGCGATGCTGAAAAAAATGGGTACCGGCCTGCTGGTGACAGAGTTGATGGGGCAGGGCGTGAACTACGTCACCGGCGATTATTCGCGCGGTGCATCGGGTTTCTGGGTGGAAAATGGCGTGATCCAGTATCCGGTCGAGGAAATCACCATTGCCGGCAACATGAAGGACATGTTGCGTCAAATCGTTGCGGTCGGTACCGACAAGCTTGATCGCGGCAGCAAGCAAAGTGGCTCGATCCTGATCGAGCAAATGATGGTCGCCGGCGGCTAATATTTTCTAGCATACTTTGCATGTTGTATTGCGGCATGATTTTCTGTTGTTGCCGCTTGGTTCTGTGCTTACAATCAACTGTTAACGAAATCTGGCAGTGCGCTGGAGCGAGCGTTTTCGGATATGCAGCATGCATTTGCTTTAATCATTTTCTATGTTTAATTTCTTGGGAGACAGAATGGAACGACGCTCATTTCTTAAAAAAACAGCCGTAGGCGCAGCCGCCGGTGCTATCGCAGCACCGGTTCTGGCGCAAGCGACACCGACCCTGAACTGGCGTCTGGCATCGAGTTTCCCCAAAAGCTTGCCGATTCTGTTCGGTGCGGCAGAACAGTTTGCTGCGCGGGTGAAAAGCCTGACGGAAGGCAAATTCAATATCCGTATTTTTGCCGCCGGCGAGATCGTTCCCGGCACACAAGTACTGGATGCAGTGCAGGCCGGTACCGTAGAAATGGGCCACACTGCTTCTTACTATTACTTTGGCAAAGACCCGACACTGGCATTCGACACTGCAGTACCGTTCGGCCTGACCTCACGTCAGCAAAGCGCATGGATGCTGCATGGCAACGGCATGAAATTGATGCGTGAAGTGCTCGCTGATTACAACATCGTTAATTTTCTGGGTGGTAATACCGGCACCCAGATGGGCGGTTGGTTTCGCAAGGAAATCAAGACGGTGGAAGACCTGAAGGGCCTGAAATTCCGCATCAGCGGCTTTGCCGGACGGGTAATGACAAAGCTGGGCACCGTGCCACAACAGATCGCCGGCGGCGATATCTATCCTGCGCTGGAAAAAGGTACGATCGATGCGGCCGAATGGGTCGGCCCGGTCGATGATGAAAAGCTGGGTTTTGACAAAGTCGCTAAATTTTATTATTACCCAGGCTGGTGGGAAGGCGGCGCGCAACTGTCCTTTTATATCGGTAAAAAAGAATGGGAAAAATTGCCGAAGTTCTATCAGGAAGCAATTGAACTAGCTTCGATGGAAGCAAATACTGACATGCAGGCCAACTACGACGCCAAAAATCCAGCGGCGCTCGGGCGTTTGCTCCAGAAAAATGTCAAATTAAAGGCTTTCCCGCCAGCCGTCATGGAAGCGTGCTTCAAGGCTGCGCAAGAAACATTTACCGAAGAAGCGGCAAAGAATCCAAAATTCAAGAAGGTTTACGATGACTGGAAAGTATTCCGCAACAATCAGGGCCAGTGGTTCAACATTGCCGAAGGCGCTTTTGAACGGTTTAGCTTTACCCGTACATTGAAGTAAT
>Ga0366754_1014_pt1 | contig 42268 bp, 45 predicted proteins | sample BONcelHN113001E4_FD_207082 | JGI IMG/M metagenome (GOLD analysis project Ga0366754, IMG submission 207082) | Enriched cells from coal bed in the Powder River Basin, Montana, United States - BONCAT cells N11 rep1 HSBNCT.N11.300.1.E4 ... | reverse complement strand
ATCGAATTCAAGAACGTCAGCAAGGCGTTCGGCGACCGGCTGCTGATCGACGACCTCAGCTTCACGATTCCGGCCGGCGCGATCGTCGGCATCATCGGCCCCAACGGCGCCGGTAAATCGACGCTGTTCAAGATGATCACCGGCAAAGAACAACCGGACAGCGGCGAAGTGGCGATCGGCCAGACCGCCCGGGTTTCGATCGTCGACCAAACCCGCGAATCGCTCGACAGCAGCAAAACCGTATTCGAAGATGTTTGCGGCGGTAACGACATTATCACCGTCGGCCGTTTCGAGATGCCGTCGCGCGCCTATCTGGGTCGCTTCAACTTCAAGGGTGGCGACCAGCAAAAAGTGGTCGGCAACCTGTCCGGCGGCGAACGCGGCCGGCTGCATCTGGCGAAAACGCTGATGCAGGGCGGCAACGTGCTGCTGCTCGATGAACCGTCGAACGATCTGGACGTCGAAACCTTGCGCGCGCTGGAAGACGCATTGCTGGAATTCGCCGGTAGCGTAATGGTGATCTCCCATGATCGCTGGTTCCTGGACCGCATCGCGACCCACATCCTGGCGGCCGAAGGCGATTCGAAATGGACCTTCTTCGACGGCAACTATCAGGAATACGAAGCCGACAAGAAGAAGCGCCTGGGCGAAGAGGGTGCGAAACCGAAGCGGATTCGCTACAAACCGCTGACGACCTAAGCCGGTTGCAGCAAGCCGGATGCGTGGCCGCATCCGGCTTGCTGTCGCTTGCCGATGCGGCTGACCGGTCTTGTCAATCCAGCATAAGTTAAAGGAATACCATGAGCGAATATCCTGTTACGACAACCAATAAGCCCAACATCTGGATCCGGGGCTTGTTCATGGTGTTAATGGCGATGGTCTATCAATTGTCCGGAACATTGCTGTTCATCGTCGCAATCATGCAATTCATCTTCACTTTATTGACCGGTGCGCCCAATGCGCGCTTGCTGTCATTTGGCCGCAGCCTGGGACTCTACGTGCAACACGTCGTGCGTTTTCTGGTATTCGACACGGAAGTGATGCCTTTCCCTTTCAGCGACTGGCCTGCTGCTGCGCACTGAAAGGCGCAGTGTGTCCCTCATCGAAGCGCTGGCCGCCAGAACGGCGTGAATGCAGTTAGGAGCCGTGAAGAAATAAGAGTTACGTTTGGGCGGATTCTGGCAGGATGCGATGCAAGGCGTGAGGAGGAGTCATAGCGGGCTATGGCGACGACGAGCAACGCTGCAGCGCGCCTGCCAGAGCCGATCCAAATGTGACAGTTATTTTTGAACGACTCCTGAGCGTGGTTCCGGATTGGCCGGGTAGATCTGGACCAGCACAATACGCGGGCCGCTCATGGTCTTGACTACGATGTCGAACTGCGAAAACGCGATTCTCTGACCTTCTTTGGGAATGTCGCCCAATTTCACCATGATCAGGCCGCCCACCGAAGCGGTGCCTTGCAGATCGAATTCCTCGTTTTCAATATCGATGCCGAGGATGCGTTCCAGCGTATAAATCGGCAAACTGCCCTTGCCGATCATCGAGCCGTCATCGAGCCGGGTCCAGTCATTGTCGCTTTGCCGGAATTCGTCGCGAATCTCGCCGACCAGCGCGCTGAGCAGATTGTCCAGCGTCAGGAAACCTTCCGGCTTTTCCCCTTGTTCTCCGACGATGACGAAATGCGGAGCGCCGGAGCGCAGGCGGCGAAACAGTTCGAGCGCCGGCATGCGCGGAGAAGCGTGCTGCACCGGATGCAGATAGTCGCTCAGATTGTCGATCGGCTTGCCTTCCTGCTGCGCCAGAAACAAATCCTTCAGATGGAGGATGCCCAGCACTTGCGTGCCATCGAAGTACGGATAGCGGCTAAAGCGGTTGCGCGTCACTGTTTGCATGTTGTCCTGCAAGGATTTCGAGCGCTCCAGGGCGGCAATTTCATGCAGCGGACGCATCAGGTCCGATACCTCCAGTTCGCTGAAATCGAGTATTTGCGCCAGCACGTTCCATTCGTCATGACTGAATTTTTTGTCGGGCCGGCTGGTGCGCAGGATCAGCTTGAGTTCTTCGGCCGAGTAGTGGGGATCGTGCGCATGCGTATTGTCCAGACCTGCCAGCCGCAGCACCCAGTTGGCGCTGGTATTGAGCACCCAGATCGCCGGGTACATCGCCCAGTAAAAACCGTACAGCGGCAATGCGCTCCACAGCCCGATCTTGTCGGGATTGCGGATCGCCATCGATTTCGGCACCAGTTCGCCGACCACGATATGCAGGAATGAAATGACAAAGAAGGCAAATGCGAACGAAATGCCGTGGATGATCTCCGGCGAGGTGACGCCCGCCAAGGCAAATAAAGGCGCCAGCAAACTCGCAAAAGCAGGTTCGCCGATCCAGCCCAGCCCGAGCGATGCCAGCGTAATGCCGAGTTGGCAGGCCGACAGATAAGCATCGAGCTGGCTATGCACTGTGGCCAGAATGCTTCCAGGCAAACCATTTTTCTTGGCGATCGCGCGAATGCGCGTCGGCCGCAGTTTGACCAGGCTGAATTCCGCCGCCACGAAAAAGCCATTGAGCGCGACCAGCAGCAGCGCAGCGATCACCAGCAAGAGGTTTGCCATAAAAAGGATTGTTGTTGACAGGGGCACTACTATACATGGCGTGCCATGCTGCAATGGCGTGGCATGCCGGGGCGGAGCTTTCCTGACCGCCTGCTTGCCTATCAATCCGGCCGGCTGTGAGCGCGCTTGCTGCACATCTTTTGTCGTGGATTTTGCTTCGGCGCTGCAGCGCGGGCAAAAGTGGTATTAAATATAACTCCCGGCTGCACGCGAATGTTGACGTTGCGCACGCCAGCCGCAAATGTTCCCGCACACGAAGGTTGACCTTATCCGAAAGGATTGCCATGCAAATCCAACCCTATCTGTTTTTCGATGGCCGTTGCGAAGAGGCCATCGAATTTTACCGCCAGGCACTTGGCGCCGAGGTAACGATGCTAATGCGCTTCAAGGATAGTCCGGAGCCGCCTCAGGCCGGCATGACGCCGCCCGGCTCCGACGAAAAAGTGATGCATGCAAGTTTGCGCATCGGTGACGCCACGGTGATGGCTTCCGACGGCCGATGCCTGGGACAGCCGAACTTCCAGGGTTTTGCGCTATCGATAACGGCGTCTGACGATGCGCAGGCCGAACGGTTGTTCGCCGCGTTGGGGGAGGGCGGCCAGGTACAGATGCCGATGAGCAAGACCTTTTTTTCCTCGCGCTTCGGCATGGTCGCCGACCGCTTTGGCGTCGGCTGGATGGTGATCGTCGCAGCCTGAAGCCGGCTACCGCCTGATCCACGCACAACCCCTGTTTACAAACAAATACAACCATAAGGAGGGTTCAAAATGCGCTTCATGATGCTGATGATTCCCAACGGATATACGGATGCGGCGCCGGGCACGATGCCCGATGCCAAGGCGGTTGAAGCGATGATGCAATACAACGCCTCGCTGCAAAAGGCCGGCGTGCTGCTCGCGCTCGACGGCCTGCATCCGCCTTCGATGGGTGCGCGCGTGACGTTTTCCGGCGGCAAGCCGACAGTGACCGACGGCCCTTTCCCCGGCGTGAAAGAGGTGCTTGGCGGTTACTGGATTATTCAGGTGCGCTCGAAGGAAGAGGCGATTGCATGGGCATCGCGCTGTCCTGCATCGGACAACGAAATCATCGAAGTGCGCCAGATGCAGGAGTTCTCGGATTTTCCGGCCGAGATCCAGCAGGCGGCCGCCGGCTTCCTCGAACTGCAGGCGCAAAAGGAGCGCGCACCCGGTTGATTCGCAGTTTCGGCGCAATCATTGCGCAGTGATTGCATTCATTGGTTATGTCGCGCTCCGTTATCAATCTGCACAATTATTCGGCAGTCGCTCGGACGTGCGCTGAAATTTCGTCCTCCCCGCGAAGGCAGGAGGGCCGGGCTTGTTGAATGGTTTATCGGCGCGCCATCGGCCGCCCGGCAGTTTTGCGCAAAGCGCGTTGTATCCAGACCGCTATGATGAAAGGATCGCTCCCTGACATTCGTTGCCGCCATGGTCACTGCAACATTCCGTTTCTATCAAGAATTAAATGAATTTCTGGCGCCCGAGCGACGTTGGCATGCGTTCGATTGCCGCTGCGCGCAGGCAGCGACCGTCAAGCACATGATCGAAGCGCTTGGGGTCCCGCATACCGAAGTCGAGCTGGTGCTGGTAAATGGCGCATCGGTCGGTTTCGAGTGGATGCTGCAAGAAGGCGACCGGGTGGCCTTCTATCCGAAGTTCGAGACGTTCGACGTCAGCCCGCTGCTGCGGGTGCGCGAACATACGCTGCGCACGATGCGCTTCGTCGCCGATGCCCATTTGGGCGGGTTGGCGCGTCTGCTGCGCATGGCCGGTTTCGACACGCTCTACGACAATAACTTTGACGATGGCGAAATTGCAACCATCGCCAGCGAACAGCAGCGCATCGTACTGACACGCGACCGCGACTTGCTCAAGCGCCGCGCGATCACGCACGGCTGCTATCTGCATGCGCTAAAGCCGGCCGGGCAATTGCGCGAACTTTTCGACCGCCTGGATCTGGCGCGCAGCGCACGGCCGTTTACGCTGTGCCTGTATTGCAACGCGCGATTGCGCGTCATCGACAAGGCGCTGGTGCTGGATCGGATTCCCCCGAAAGCGCACGCATTCTATGACCATTTCAGCACCTGCGATGTCTGCCGGCGCGTATTCTGGCAAGGTTCGCACTGGCAGCGCATGCGTGCGTTGCTGGCTGGCGTGGTGCCGCCGGGCGGGTGAATAAGCGTGGCGGTTGATGCTTATGGGGCGGCGTAACGTTCAAAATCACCGGCTCTGCGCGGCTTTATCGCACAGCGTCCAGCGACTGAAAGGAGCGGGGTTGAGCGTCGGGTTAGCCCTGAATGGCAAACTCATAGGCATAAAATTGATTGACACGTTCCGGTCACGTTGCCAGCCAGTTGCTTGGTACAAAGACTGCGCGGTTACGTTAGAGGTTGCAGTGGACAGTGATAAGCGAATTGCGCCTATAGCCTTTGCGTACTCACTTGCTGCATGAAGAAGCCTTGTGCCAACACCTTTATTGCGACCACTGGAATGAACAAACAAATCGTTGAGTACGAACGTGCGGCCTAGAGAAATTGACGAGAAATTGGGGTAAAGCTGCGTAAATCCGATAGGCTCGTTGGCTTGGAAGGCAAGAAACAAGATCGATTCGCCATGCGCAAATCTATCAACGGGAAACGCGTGAGCGGCTTTGGTATCACTGGTGCAACCATAGAATTGGCGATACTCATCGAAAAGAGTGACGAGAGCATCAATGTCAGCCAATACTGCTTGGCGAGTGGTGATCGAGTTCATGTGTCGCCAAAGATAAAAAGGGCTAACATTCAAGATCAGGGGTGCTGTGCAGCTTTATCGCGCAGCGTCCCCTGCACCGCCGAGTTGGGCGTAACTTCGCAAAGGCGGCTCAAAATCGAGTCGCAGGCCGTAGCGATTGAATTGCAATTGGTAAATCGCGTCGCGATCTGCTGACAACGCTGGTGCAATGAGCCGTCGGTGGTCAGTTTATTCAGTACATCCGCAACAACACGAGGAACATACTGCTTTGGCAAAACTTCTTGCGCCACACCAAGGCGCACCGCGCGGGCGGAGTTGTCAAACTGGTCATAAGCGACAGGCCGGATAAGTTGTGGAACCCCTGCACGCAATGCTTGGCTGGTGGAGCCGATGCCGCCGTGATGGACGAATGCGGCAAGCTTGGGCAGCAAGGCACCAAAGGGAGCATAGTCGACGTGAATCACACCTTTGGGCAATGAAGCCGGAACTTGCTGTCGGAAATGCGTTAGGAGGATCGCTCGCAACCCCGCAGTTTCAGAGGCTTCGACAGATGTTTTGAAGAACTCATGTGCGGTGGCGGTGGCTGTTCCTGCCGAGAAGGCGACAGGCGGCTGACCGGCTTTTATAAATTCGTCGAGGCGTGGCGAGAGGGAAATCTGAGTGCCGTGATCATATAAAGGAAAGTTGGCTAGAGCCACGTGTTCAGGCCAGTCGCTTTGAGATTCGCCGAACCAATCCGGAAACAATCCAACTACACAGTCTGCTTCGTGAATCCAGGTACGGAATATCCGATCGACACTAGGCAGGCCGAGCTCGGCCCGATATCTGTTGAGTGGCGCCGTGAAGTTTGGATCATAGAAAGTCTTGTCAAGCATCCACCAAGCCGTCCGCTTCAGCAGAGAGGGCGTGTGCGAGGTAATCCAGTTCGGCACCAATCGGGGCGGCCTCACATTGGATCGAAAGACGGACGGTGCCAGATGAACGGTTGCACAAGGAATATGGTCGGTTTCGCTCAGCAAGCGGGGCGAAAATAACAAGGAATTTCCGATAGCGATTGTTTTCCCGGGAATGACATCGGATTTCATGGCCCGGTAGTATTCAGGGCAGATCTCGGCATATTCCCTTGCTACACGCTTGAAAGCGCGGCTTGGGTCGCCGTCTGACAGTTCGCCAAATAGCGCGGAATATTTCTCGACCGTACTTATGGGTACGAAGCGGATTGCCGCATCTGCTGTGTAACTGTGGAAGAACGGATTTGCATAAAGAATGACTTCGTGTCCGCGAGCAGCGAACTCTCGACCCAGTGCAACAAACGGTAGTACATCGCCATGACTGCCTGCTGTAGAAATTAGTACTCTCATCTGGAATGGCTCAAGTGATCGCTTGTGGAAAAAGTGACGCCCAACGTTTGATTTGAGGGGCGCGCCGCCAGCTTTTTGGCGGAGCCTCCCTATCGAACGATAGGTTAGGCTTGATTGGTTTCGGCGAGGACACGAGAAAGAACCGCTGGAGCGATGCGCTTGTGTAGTGGTGTGACCGGAAGCATGTAGATACGCCCCAAGAGATTATGAACATGGACTACGGTGGTTATCGCGAACGATTGGGTACCGTTTGACGCGACGGTGTGTTTGAAAGCCGAAAGAACGACATCAAGGTGCTTATCGCTGTCACCAAGCAGCACTTCGTTGTCGGACTTGGAGATAAGAGTGAAGATGCCAACCCTGTCTCCCGGCAAGTAGGCCGATTCGGGTTTGGATGGATCGAAAGCGCCGAGGTCACCAAGATCTTTTAATCCAAAGAGCTGAACGACTTGGTTTCGGAGCGCCATGAGCGAATTTACCCACGGCGGCGTATGCGCAAAAGCGGTGAGAAAGTGACCGAGTGCCGTTCGTGAAGAACAGGGAATCTCGATGGCGTAGCAGTCGTAGAAATGCGCACCGGGCAAGCGTTCTATGATGGCGCTTTCGGCGGGTACAGTGGATGGGTGGGCGAGGGCTTTCATTGCGGCCTAACGTTTGAATTCACCGGCCTGCGCAGTTTTCGCGCAGGTCCGCTCGACTGCAAGATTATGCGTCACTTGGCTCGAAGCACTCGATCAATTTCAATCAGCTTCGCGCTGTTGCTCTTTAGCTGTGCATATAGCTCATCGAGAAGTGTCTGAGCTTCGGCCGCAAGCTCTTGACGCTCGGCTTGGGTCTTAGTTGAGACCAATTTCTTGAGGCGATTGGTGATTGTTCGTTTCTTGCCAAGGAAGCTGTAATCACTGACCTGCCAATAGATTTCCCAGTAGTCATACTGATGATACTTTTTCACAAGATCGGCGATCGTTTTGCCTTTAGAAAGCAAGTCATTCATAACTTCAAGTTCGTGCTTGCTTATTGCCATTGCGGCCTCGTTGATTATAATTCGGACTGCAAAAAGCAATCAGAGGGGATGTGTAATATCCCTGCTTACTGTTGGATTTTTTTAGTCCAACTGTCTGTGTTTATAGTTGAATGAATTGGACAAAATGCAACCGGGTAAAACCCTTGCTCGGGGAGCCGTCCGAGGATGACCGGGCGGCTAATAGTGACACACAGAAATTATCAAGACAACATTAATTTTTTGAGTGCATCAATGTCTGGTCTCGGCCGGGGAAGGCTCGCCCTTCTACAGGCAGCGCTCGATAAAGCGCATCGAATGCCCATACGAATGCGCAATCTGTTCGTCGTCATAACGGTGCTGGCTACCCACCGGACAGCTGCGCCGCGCCAGGCAGGTGGCCTTGCACAGCGATCCGGCTTGCTTGCGGTAAGTGAAGCATTTGCCGAGATCGAGCTGTCCGGCCTCCAGCGCCGATGCAGGGCAATTGCCGATGCAGACCCTGTGAGCGCAACTGTTGCAGGGCGGTGCGCTGTCGATCGACGGGGTCGGCGCAAATGCGGTATCGGTCGCCACCACCGCACGGTACGCGTACCAGGTGCCCCATTCCTGATCGATGCCGAGCATGAACGGCGTCGCGTGGTGCCACCCGGCCCGCTGGCCGAGTCGTTGCAGGCCAATCGTCGGGGCGCCGGGGTAGAGGATTTCGTAAGAATTTCCGGGCTGGCAAGCGGCAAACCATTGCTGCACGCACTGCACCGAAAAATCATCGATCGGATGTTCGGAATCGATCCCGGCGGCCTTGAGCGCAGTCCAGAATTGCCGGCCCGCGTGGCCGATCAAGATCAATTGGCGCGGAGCGCGCACCGTACGGCAGCCGGTTCGCACCGATAGTGCGATGTCGTCGGGAAGGTCGGCGATGTTGAAAACGGCTTGCCGGTTCAGGCCAACTCGATTGAGCAGCGCATTGTCGAAGGTCTGAAATGTTTCCATGGATTCCTGCCGCCAGCGAAAGAGCGTGCATTGTCGCATGGCTGCAATGCACGCTCTTGCGCGGCGCGCCATTGCGGGCGATCGGTTGTTGCCGTTCTGAGCGGACGAATGCCGCGCTGCCTTGTGCGGATATGCATGGCAAGCAGCGATTGTTGCAAACGACTTCGTAAAACACTATCCAGCGCAATGGCCGGGCGGGTAAAATCCGCGCTGCGCCGGATTTTGCAATAATCTTTACGCCGGTTTCACTTGCCGTCGCGAGCATCGAAAAGAGCGTGCCGGGACGCTTTTCCGCTGCTTTCGCGGCCTTCTATGTATTCATTGAATATGCAGAGTATAGGCAATAGCACTGGCACTGACGCACTATTTTATTGCGATAAAAATAATACACTGGCATGTATATGGATTTTTCCGCATGCCGCACCTTAAGGGAATAGCATGAACATTCAGCTCGGCGATATCAGTCATATCATCCAGCTTTCGATTGCGCCGGTCTTCTTGCTGAGCGGCATTGGGCCGCAGTTGATCGTGCTGACCAACCGCCTGGCGCGCATCATCGACCGTTCGCGCAAGCTGGAAGAGTTGGTCCATCATGCCGATACCGCGGAAAAATCCGAATACATGGCCGAGATCGGAATCCTTTACCGGCGCGCGCACCAGATCAATTATGCGATCACCCTCAGCACTGCCTGCGCGTTGCTGGTGAGCCTGATCATCGTGGCATTGTTTATCGGCGATGCGCTGGGCCTGGCTCTGGACCGCCTGATTGCGGTGCTGTTCGTGGTGGCGATGCTGTCGCTGATCGGCAGCTACACCTTTTTGCTGCGTGAAATCTTCATTGCGACCCGATCGCTGTCGATGCAGCATATGCTGAAATACCGGCCGTAAAACAGGGAACCAGTCGCGGCAGCGCAACCGTTCAATCCTGATGCGGGCGCAGCGCGCCGGGGATGCCGGGTTGCGTCAGTCCGCCGTTATCCAGCCAGCGCCGGGTGTTGCGGGCGGCGCTTTCGATCAAATTGCGCGCTTGCGAAAAATCGTACGGCGACACCGCAAGCGGACACAAGGGCGGCACCGTCACAACGCTTACCTTGTCTGCCAGCAACTCCAAGTCTTGTACCAACTGATGGGCAATCAGCATGTTCAGCGCATGCAGCGCGCAGCCTATCGCGCTGGCCGGCGGCGTCGCCATTGCGCAGGCATAGCCGGTCGGCAGCACGATCAGCCGCTGCGCTCCCAGCGCCACCGCCGCGATGACCGGCGTGTTGCTGGCGATGGCGCCATCGATCAGGTAGGTGTCGTTGATCAGCACCGCCGGATATACCGCCGGAATCGCGCAACTGGCCAGAATCGCATCGACCGCCGGGCCGCTGGAAATCTGCACCGCCTTGCCGTGCAATTGGTCGGTGGCTATCACATGCACCGGGATCGCCGCCTCTTCGAGCAAGCGGTACGGCAAATGGCGCGTAATCAGTTGCCGCAAGCCGGAAGCTTCGACCAGCGACGATGCATGCGAAAACAAACCGGCGATGCGCCCGAAAGTGACCGGAAATATATCGCGCCGCCTGAGCTGGCACCATATCTGTTCCAATTGCAGCACTCCGGCCGCAGTCGGATTGCCGGCAAAATAAGCACAATTGAGCGCGCCCACCGATGCGCCTACCATTAGATCGGGTTTGAGGCCGTATTCGATGAGCGCCTGCAGCATGCCCACCTGAATCGCGCCGAAACTCCCGCCGCCAGCAAAAACGAAGGCTGTTTTTCCTGCCGCAATAGGTGTCATTTCGTTGTCTCCCGACTCATGCTGCACGTCTTTTATCATAATCCATCAGAAACGGACCATCGAATTTTATTGCATGGAAGACATTGATTTCCCTGTATAAATTACATTTTTCGCCAGTTAAAGCGGCATTGACGCATATCAAAAACATTTGTGAAAACTCGCACAAACTGAACTGTGCAGTGTGTCGAAATCCAGTGTCTTTAATGATTAAAGGAGATGAACATGAGCTACGAAGATCGCGATCCCTATGGCATGTACAAGACCGACACAGGCGAGGGCCCCGGTCCCGAATTGATGGGCGCGGATACGCTGCTCGGCAATGATGTCTATAACGACAAGGACGAGGATCTGGGCGATATCAAGGAAATCATGCTCGATATGCGCAGCGGCAGAGTCAGTTATGCGGTGCTGTCGTATGGCGGCTTTCTGGGGTTGGGCGAAAAACTGTTTGCGGTGCCGTGGAATGCATTGACGCTCGATACCGTCAACAAGCGCTTCATCCTAAAAGTCGAGAAAGAGAGGCTCGCGGATGCGCCGGGATTCGATTCCGACCATTGGCCTAACATGGCAGACCCGACCTGGGCCAATGAAATCCATTCCTATTACGGTACCGAGCCTTATGTCAGTGATCGTCCTCTGAGTGATCGTCCGTTGGGTGATCGTCCGTTGGGGGATCGTCCGTTGGGGGACCGGACCATCAGTGATCGAACCGATACCGATGATCGCATCGTCTGAAATCCTGTACGAAAATAGTAAATAGCCGGTGATTGATCGGTATTGCCCGGCTGTTAAAAACAGCCGGGCAATAGATCGAATGGCCGGTTAATCATTGTATTTTCAGGAGGCTGAAATGAACTGGGATCTTATCGAAGGCAATTGGAAGCAATTCAAAGGCAAAATTAAAGAACAGTGGGGCAAACTCTCGGACGACCATCTTGACAAGATCGAAGGCAAGCGAGACCAACTCTCCGGGAAAATCCAGGAAACCTATGGCATCGGCAAGGATGAGGCTGAACAGCAAATCAAGGATTTCGAAGAAACGCACAAGGATTATCGTCCTTGATTTTGCTTGATGACGGACACCTCGGCACGGTACGCCCGGGAGCGGTAAATGACCCAACATTCAAAGGAATCAAGATGAAAAAAATACTCGTACATCTCTTTCTCAGTGTCGTCACTCTCGGTTTTTCCGTCGCTGCATCGGCCGCAGATGATGCAGCGAAAGCTACCTACAAGACGGCAAAAGATAACGCTACCGCAACCTATAAAGAAGCACGCACCAAGTGCAATGAATTGAAAGACAACGCAAAGGATGTCTGTGTTGAAGAAGCGAAGGCGGCCGAAAAACGCAGCAAGGCAGAAGCCGAAGCACAATACAAAAATACCCCAAAAGAACACATGAAAGCGCGTCTTGCAGCGGCGGATGGGGACTATGCAGTGGCCAAGGAAAAATGCAAGGCGCAAACCGGTAATGCCAAAGACGTTTGCATGAAGGAAGCCAAGGCAGCACATACCAAGGCAACCGCCGATGCGAAAGCCAACGAAAAAATCGGTGAAGCGAAATCGGAAGCAACGGACGACAAGCGTGACGCCGAATACAAGGTAGCGGCTGAAAAATGCGATGCGATGTCCGGTTCCGCCAAGGATGCGTGCGTTGCAACGGCCAAGTCCAAATACGGCAAGTAATGGATATAAAATGCGCTGTAATTTGATGTCAATTAGCTCATAGGATTTCCGCAACGCCATATCGCGGTGCGGAAATCCTAAGGGTTGCGGTCGATTTCTCAATAAAAATAGGAGGTTCAAATGAGTATCGGAACAATCCTGCTGATCGTGCTGATCTTGATCCTGATCGGTGCGCTGCCGTCTTGGCCCCACAGTCAAAGCTGGGGCTATGCCCCTAGCGGAATTATTGGAATCATAGTCGTGGTTCTGCTGGTCCTGTTGTTAATGGGGCGCTTGTGATTTGTGCACCAGGCATCATTTTTTAACCTATGGAGACCGCACATGAAGACCATTTCAAAAAAACTGGCATTTGTCTTGTTAAGCGTAGGGACCGCTCTTGTTGCCGCAGGTTGCGCCTCCAAAGCCGGTAAGTCAGACGGCAGAATGCAGGGCATGTCGGAGGGCAAGACGCAGCACATGGAAATCACTCTGAGTGGCAATCAGGAAGTTCCGCCTGTCAGCACCGCGGCCACCGGCAAGGGCACGATTACCGTGGCATCGGATAAGTCGGTAAGTGGCAGCATCACCACTACCGGTATTGACGGACAGGCTGCTCATATCCACGAAGCGGCTGCCGGGGCCAACGGGCCCGTCATCATTCCGCTGGCAAAAGGGGCCGACAATACCTGGGTTGTTCCGCCTGGCGCGAAGCTGACAGATGCGCAATACGCGAGTTATATGTCAGGCAATTTGTATGTCAATGTGCATAGTGCCGCCTATCCGGAGGGGGAAATTCGGGCACAGCTGCTGCGTGCGAAATAAATCTTTTTCCGCTGCGGGAACGGATAAGGGATAAGGGATAAGGGCGAAACAATGGGGATTGCACATAAATCATGATCCGGCGGCGTTGCAGTTCGATCGCCGTAGTACCGGTTTCAAGATAAATAATTTTGTAGCGCTGTTTGCCAGGATAAGAGCCATCTCATGGAGCATTACCTGCCATCACCATCGACTGCGCAGGAACTCGATACGCTGATCCAGCAGATCGATGCAGGAACACAGAGTTTCGCCTCGCTCAGCGACGAGCAGCGCGCGCAGTTAAAAACCGCGTTGAGCGAGGAATGGATTGCCGCTTATCTGGACAAATATCCGGTACCGCAAGCGTTAAAGGCTGCGATGCGTGAATACCGTGCGATTGAAGCGGGGATTCGCTATCCCAACTTGCCTGACCATGTGCGCGAAGATATTTTGCTGGAGTTTAATGAGCATTTCGGCGAGGGCGGTCCCGATCATTGGAACACCGCTTAAAAACCGGCTCCAGGCTGGCGCAGATATTCCTGCTCGGCCAGAGTCGAGGCGCGCCCCAAAATACTGTTGCGATGCGGAAACCGACCATAGCGCGCAATCACAGCGCGATGCTGCAATGCGTAATCGAGTGCAACGGCGAAGGTGCCGTTTTCCTGTTGCAATTGCGAAAACAGCGCTACCGAACGCTCTTGCAAAGCCAGGTCTTCCGCATGTTCAAAAGGCAAATAAACGAACCATTGCTGCAGCGGAGCAAGCTGGCGGTCGCCGCCGTTCGCGACCAATGCCTGCGCACTGGCCAGTGCCAGCGGGTCGCCGGCGAAAGCGCGGACACTGTCGCGAAATGCGTTGCGGGTGAACTGGTCAAGCAACAAAATCCGGGCCAGCGTCCCCTGCGGCGTATTTTCCCAGGATACAAGACCGCCCGATAGTGCTTGTTCCAGCAGCGGTCCGAAGCGCAAGCGGATTTGGGCATCGAAGGCAGCATCCTTGCGAAACCATTCGGACCTCACTTCGTTGCTACCGGAGGTGCCGGCCGGCAAAAACCAGAAATCGAGTATCGGCTGCCAAAGCGGAATATTCATTGAGCATTTCCAATTGGTGTATTGTCAATCGATGCTGCTTGAATCGGTTGTTGCAATAGTAGTTGCAATTAAACGCTGGCGGTTGCAAGCTGAACCGTGGTTAACAGCATATATATTGCCATGCTTTGGTTGCACTAATAGGGATCACATAGCGGATGACATATTTCCTTCTTTTTCTGGTTATCGGTGGCACGACGCTGGTATGGACCAGGGATGTTTTGTCGAAGAAGGAAAATATTGAAGCCAGGGTCAAACGCTACCGCAGGAAAGGTCGCATCTTGTTTGAAATACAGGCCAGTGGCTTGGTTCGCGCCACGCAGCAGCAGACCTGGGCGGTACTGACCGATTACGCCCGGTTGTCCGAATTCGTGCCCGGGCTGCAGTCTTCGAAACTATTGTCGCGGTCTGGCGATGAAGTCATCATCGAGCAGCAGGGCAGCATCGATTTCCTATTCCGGCAGCAAGCGATTCATCTGGTGGTGCGTGTAACCGAGCATCCATTTTCGCGGCTCGACGTGGCGTTGGTGGAAGGCGACATGAAGCATTACGCTTCGCGCTGGAAACTGGAGCCCGCAGTAGCGGAAGGCGGCACCCGCATTGACTATCACGGCAGCATGGAACTGAACTTTTTCGTGCCCTTGGTGCTGGGGCGCATATTGGTACAGGCAGATGTGCAGAAAATGCTGGCAGCGGTGGTGGCCGAAGTCGAACGCCGCTCCTGAACTGCATCTCCATAGCTGCCCCGCTATGATTGGCATTGCAATATTTCACTTTGCCGGCGCGACAGGATAAAATCGACAAGTTCAATTTTTCTGGCGCTCACATGCACATTCGATTCTGGTACGTTCTTGGCGTTACGCTGGCAGCCAGCCTGACGTTGTCTTCCTGCGATCGACTGGGCTTGCCCGATCCTGTCAAGGAAACGGCAAGCCGCGATGCGGAAGCGAGCGCTACCGGCAGCGCGTGCCGGCATGCAGGACGGGCGATTGAAGATTGTTATTCCCGCAATCCCGATGCCAGGCGGGCGGCGGTTTTCAGCGGCTGGAGGGAAATGGACGGTTACATGCGCGAAAACAAGATCGACGGCATCAAGCCGGAAATAGCGGTGCTCCCTGCCGCTGCTGTGAGCGCGAGCCTTGCGCCTACTGAAGCGATTGTCGAACCGTCAGAACGCAAGTGATCCGGCTGCGGCGCATTCCTCTCATGCCTGACATCGAAATCCATTGCAGCCCACTATGATTGAATTGCCGGAAGATCACGAGAATGACACCCCGGACAAGCAACAGGCTGCACGGCGCAGCATTCTGGTCAGCGTCTTCGTCAACCTGGTATTGACCGCGTTGCAAGTTGCCGCGGGCGTGTTTGCAGGGTCGCAGGCTTTGATTGCCGACGGCATCCATTCGCTGTCCGATTTGCTGTCCGACTTCGTTGTTTTGCTGGCCAGCAGGCACAGCAGCAAGGCTGCCGATGCAGACCATCATTACGGCCACTACCGTTACGAAAATGCGGCCTCGCTGGTGCTGGGCGGCCTTCTGCTGGCGGTCGGACTGGGCATGTTGTGGTCAGCCTTCGTCAAGATCGAATCGCCGCAAGCGATTCCCCAGGTTCATGTGATTGCGCTGTATGTGGCGCTGGGCGCCCTGGTGTCCAAGGAATTGCTGTTTCGCTACATGCTTGCGATTGCCAAACGCATCCGCTCCTCGATGCTGGTGGCCAATGCCTGGCATGCGCGCTCGGATGCGGCCTCTTCATTGGTGGTGGCGATCGGAATCGGCGGCAATCTGCTGGGCTTTGCGCTGCTCGATCCGATTGCTGCATTGGTGGTCGGCCTGATGGTGACCCGGATGGGTGCGACTTTTGCCTGGAATGCATTGCACGATCTGATGGACCGCGCGGTGTCGGCAGAAGAGATCGCCGCTATCGAACAGACGCTGCGCCAGACTCCCGGCGTGCTCGGCTTGCACGACTTGCGCACGCGCCGGGTCGGCGACCTCGCCATTGTCGATGTACATCTGGAACTGGATGCCGGCATGACTGTGGCGCAAGGTCATGATATTGCTCTCGATGCGCACCAGCGCGTGATGGCGCAGCATCAAGTGCTCAATGTGATGACGCACGTCGATCCGGTGATGCGGAAAGCCCTATCGGATATCGGAAATCGAAGCGAGAAGAGCCCTGAACAAGGGCATATTCCCCAAAGCCCCTCAGGCTTCTGAAGTAGCAGCATGTTTCTCTTTAGGGGACTTCGCCACGTCGGTAGCGCGGCGGCGAGACCACTTCGGTCTCGGGAGGCCTGAGCCAGTTGCGCAGCGTATTGCGGGACAGTCCCGTGCGCTTTGATCTTTCGTGCAGCGACAATTTGTCGCGCAGATGCGGGTTGTGCGGGCTTGCGGGTGAATTGCGCGAACTCATGCTCTCGACTGCTCCATTGCTTCGTTTCGATGACCGGCTTGACTAATGGACGAACCCGCAAGCAACTCGGCGAGCATAGCCTTTGCGCGAAATAAAGGCCAGCTACGACGAGGAATATGATCACACGAAACTAAACAGATAGGTACCCACCCGGCCGATCCTTAAGGGGGTGGCGGCGTGGTTCGAGTGCCACAACCGCAGCCGCTATCCGGAAGGGGTCCACGTGATTTTTGTAGGCGAAGTAGAGGAATGTGCGTTGCATCCGCAGCCGGCACTCATTTTTCACGGGGGCCGTTTCTGCACGACTTGCTAACCCGCGTGGGCGTGGCGCAGTCTCCGGACGTCGTTCCCGGGAACGACGTTTCTAACACTTGCTACGTTAGACCACCCCGCGCGCTTTCAGACTGGCGAGCTTTTCTTCTGATAGGCCCAGCAAGTCCTTCAGCACATCCTCTGTTCCTTCACCCAGTTGCGGCGGCGCGCTGCGCACCGGAAACCGTTCGCCATCAAACCGATACGGCGACGCCAGCACGCTGACACTGCCCACCTCTGCATGCGGCATCGTCGTCACTAGCCCGCTCTCGGTGGCGCGGCGCGAGGTCAGTGCTTCGTGCAAACCCGCCACTTCGCCGCACGGAATACCGGCCTGGCTCATCCGCTCCAGCAAATCCTTGCGCTTCCTGCGTCCGAGCTCGCTCCGGATCTCTAGCATCAACACGTCGCGGTGGGTCGTGCGCGACAAGTTGCTCTTGAAGCGTTCATCCGCAGCCATGTCCGGCCTGTCGATCACGTCGGTGCAAAAGCGGATGAACTGGGCGTTGTTGCCCACCGCGACGACCAGCGGGCCGTCTTCGGCCTCGTACACGCCGTACGGCATGATTGACGGATGCGCATTGCCGAAGCGTGGCGGATCGTTGCCGCGCAGCAGCGCTTCAAGTCCGTAGTAGGCAGTGATCATCAGGCCGCAGTCGAACAGCGCCATGCCGATATGACGGCCCTTGCCGGTTTTTTCGCGGTCATACAGCGCCGCCAATACGCCTTGGGCGGCATACATGCCGGTCATCATATCCACTGCGGCGATGCCGAACTTGAGCGGCGGCTGGGTCGCTTCGCCATTCAGCGCCATCAGTCCCGCCTCGCCCTGGATCACCAGGTCGTAACCGGGACGCGCGGCCTCCGGGCCGGTGCGGTCGTAGCCGGTGATCGAGCAATAGATCAGCCCGGTTTGTTCCTTGCTCAGCTGTTCATAGCCGAGGCCGAGCCGTTCGATGTCGCCAAACTTGAAGTTCTGGATCACGATATCGCTCTTTTGCACCAGCGATCGCGCAATCTCCTGCCCTTCCGGCGTTTTCAGGTCCAGGCACACCGAGCGTTTATTGCGGTTGACGCTATTGAAGTACGCGGTCTGGGTGGAACCGACCCGCATGCCCCAGTCGCGCGTGTCGTCGCCCCGCTCGGGGTGTTCCACCTTGATCACTTCGGCGCCGAGGTCGCCCAGGACCATCGCGCACCAAGGCCCGGCAAGCACGCGCGACATATCGAGTACGCGGACACCGGCCAGTGGCAGAGAGGGATTGCTTGTCAAAATATACTCCAGATGTGGGATTGCTCTTTTTACACTCGGCCTGCGCGGCGACGCAACGATACGAAATCCGGCGCGCGCTTGTCGAAGAAGGCGCCGATGCCTTCGGCCGCCTCGTCGTCGCCCTGCGACTCGACCATCAGTTGCGCTTCCAGGTCCAGTTGGTCGTCGAGGCTGGCATGGCTCGCATTCTGGCACAGCAGCTTGATGCGCGCACTGGCGTTCGCCGGCCCGTTACTGATGGCGGCCGCCAGCGCCAGCGCTTCCGGTAGGGCCTGGCCGCGCTCGGTGACTCGGTTCACAGCGCCCAGCTCGTGCAGCCGCGCCGCCGTGATGCGCTCGCCGGTCAGGCACAGCTCGGTCATGACCTGGCGCGACAAAAACTGCCCCAGGAAGGCGGTGGCGCCGCCGTCCGGCGTCAACCCGACTTTCACATAGGTCACCGAAAAGAAAGCGTCGCGCGCCGCCACCAGCATGTCGCACGCCAGGGCCAGCGAGATGCCGGCGCCAGCCGCGCCGCCTTCGACGGCGGCGATCACCGGCTTGGGGCAAGCGCGAATGGCACGAATCAGGTCGTGCAGGCGCTCGATCTTGCAGCGGCGTTGCTCCGGCGGCAAATCACGCCGGGTCGCCAATTGCCTGAGGTCACCACCGGCGCAGAAAAAGCCGCCGTCGCCCACTAGCACGATGGCGCCGACCTCGGGGTCGGCGGCGGCGTCCAGCAGTGCCGCCGGCAAAGCGTCGTACAGTTCTGGCGTGAGCGCGTTGCGCGCCGCAGGATTACTGTTGACCAGGATGCGAACCGCGCCTTCAGTGCGGACCAGCAGCGTCCCGCTCATGCTGCTTGCTTGCCGAGCGCGATATAGCGTTGCAGGTGATGATCTTCGTCGCCGAGCTGGTGATCGATCATCACGAGGCGCTTTGCGTAGTGCGCCAGCGGCAGTTCCCAGGTCATGCCGATGCCGCCATGCAGCTGGATACATTCTTCCGCGACCAGCGTGCCGATGCGGCCGATGCTCATCTTGGCGGCCGATAGCGCGCGCTCACGCGTCACGCGGTCCTCGTCGAGAGCGGCGGCGGCGTTGATCACCGCCGAACGTGCCTGCTCGATTTCGAGCAGCAGGTCGGCCATGCGGTGCTGCAGCGCCTGGAAGCTGCCGATCACGGTGCCGAACTGCTTGCGGGTTCGCAGGTAGTCGAGTGTCGCCAGTTTGGCCGCTTCCATCGCGCCCAGCGCCTCGGCGCACAGCGCCAGCACCCCGCGCCCAATTGCGCGCTCGAGCGTGGCGTAGCCTTGCCCTTCTTCGCCCAGCAAGGCGTCCGCGCCAAGCTGAGCATCATTGAATGCCAGTTCGGCGACGCGGCCGCCATCCATGGTCGGATAGCCGCGCACCTCGAGTCCCGGTGTGTCTTTCGGCACCAGGAACAGCGAGATGCCCGCTTCGTCGTCGATCTCGTCCGCGGTGCGCGCCGAGACCACGAACACTCCTGCCGCTTCGCCCTGCAGCACCACCGACTTGGTGCCATTCAGGACCCAGCCGTCGTCGCTGCGCTGGGCGCGCGTTCCTACCCGCGCCAGTTCGTAATGCGTTTCGGGCTCGTCGTGCGCAAACGAGACAATCGTGCTGCCCTCGATGAGGTCGGCCAGCAGCGCCTTCTGCGTGTCGTTGCCGGCGCTGGCGATGGCCTCGCCGGCCAGCACCGCGCTGCCCAGCAGCGGTTCGACCACCAAGCCGCGCCCCAAGGCCTCGAAGACCACCGCGATGTCGAAACCGGCGCCGCCGAAGCCGCCATCCTGCTCGCGGAACAGCGCGCCGATCACGCCCAATTCGGCGAACTGCTGCCAGAAATCGCCGCTCATGCCCTCGGGCGTGGCGGCGATGCGGTTACGTGTCTCAAAGTTGTACTGTTCGGCGATAAAGCGGTTCAGGCTTTCGTCCAGCATGCGCCGTTCTTCCGTATGTTCGAAGTTCATGTCCTTGCCCTTACAGTCCGAGGATCATCTTGGAGATGATGTTTTTCTGGATCTCGTTGGAGCCGCCGAAGATCGACAGCTTGCGATAGTTGAAGTACTGCGCTGCCGCCGCAGCGGCGAAGTCCGGACCGATTTGCGGGCCGGTGTAGTCGCCCTCGAGCGCCTCGATCACGAACGGCCGCGCATGCACGCCCATCGCGCGCCGCGTCAGGGAGGTGATCTCCTGGCGGATTTCGGTGCCGCGGATCTTCAGCATCGAGCTCTCGGCGCCGGGTACACCGCCGCCCGCAACCGCCGCGATCACGCGCAGGTTGGTGGTCTTCATGTTCTCCAGGTCGATCTCGACCCGCGCCAGGCGCGCCGCGAACGACGGGTCCTCGGCCAGCGGACGGCCGTTGCGCTTCTGCTGCGCCGCGATGCGCTTGAGGCGCTCGAGCGCCGCCACCGACATGCCCACACCGGCGATATTCGTACGCTCGTAGGTCAGCAGGTACTTGGCGCAGGTCCAGCCGCGGTTTTCCTCGCCCACCAGGTTCTGCGCCGGCACCCGCACATCGGTAAAGAACACTTCGTTGACTTCGTGCTCGCCGTCGAGCGTGATGATTGGGCGTACGTCGACGCCGGGCGAATTCATGTCGATCAGCAGGAAGCTGATGCCTTCCTGCTTCTTGGCGTCGCGGTCGGTACGCACCAGGCAAAAGATCATGTTGGCGTGCTGGGCGAGCGTGGTCCAGGTCTTCTGGCCGTTGACGATGTAGTGCTCGCCATCGGTGTCGGTACCGCGCACCGCGGTGGTCTTGACTGCGGCCAGGTCGGAGCCGGCGCCCGGCTCCGAGTAACCCTGGCACCACCAGTCGGAGCCGTCGAGAATGCGCGGCAGCCAATAGCGCTTCTGTGCCTCGTTGCCGTATTTGATCAGCACCGGGCCCAGCATGTTGACGCCAAACGGCACGATGCGCGGAGCGTTCGCCAGCGCGCACTCGTTCTCGAAAATGAATTTCTCGACCGCGGTCCAGCCCGGGCCGCCGTACTCTTGCGGCCAGTGGTTGGCCAGCCAACCGCGTTCATTCAAAATCGCGTGCCACTCTTCCATGTCGGCCTTGGACAAGTGCTTGCCGCTGGCAACCTTGTCCGACAGGCGGGCCGGTAGCTTGTCGGCCAAAAAGGTGCGCACTTCGCTGCGAAACTGTTCTTCTTCAGGTGTGAAATTCAAGTCCATGACAATCCTTAGTAAATCTCGAACAGGCCAGCCGCACCCATGCCGCCGGCGATGCACATGGTAACGACGGCGTATTTGGCGCCGCGACGTTTTCCTTCGATCAGCACGTGGCCCGTGAGGCGCGCACCGGTCATGCCGAACGGATGGCCGATCGAAATGGCGCCGCCGTCCACATTCAGAAGCTCACCCGGGATGCCGAGCCGCTGCTGGCAGTAGATCGCCTGCGACGCGAACGCCTCGTTCAGCTCCCACAGGCCAATGTCGTCGACGCTCAAGCCATGGCGGGCCAGCAGCTTGGGGACGGCGAACACCGGGCCGATGCCCATTTCGTCCGGCTCGCAGCCGGCCACCGCCAGCCCGCGGAAGGCGCCCAGCGGCTGCAGGCCAAGGCGCTCGGCCTCTTTGGCTTCCATTAGCACGCAGGCGGAGGCGCCGTCGGACAGCTGCGACGCATTACCCGCGGTGACGAACTTGTCCTCGCCCATCACTGGCTTGAGTTTTGCCAGTGCATCGTAGGTGGTGCCGCGGCGGTTGCAGGTGTCTTCGGCAATCGTCACTTCACGCTGCGAGACGGCGCCGGTTTCCTTGTCGGTCACCTCCATCGTGGTGGTGCAAGCGATGATCTCGTCGCGGTAGCGGCCGACCAGTTGCGCTTGCTCGGTGCGGCGCTGGCTCTCGGCCGAGAAGCGGTCCTGCGCTTCTCGGCTGATGCCGTAGCGCGCGGCGACGATGTCGGCGGTGTCGATCATCGGCAGGTACAGCTCCGGCTTATGTTCGAGCATCCATGGGTCCATGCCGGAGTCGCCGCTGTCGCGGGTACGGATGTGCGAGATGCTCTCGACGCCGCCGGCGATCATGGCTGGCACGCCTTCGGCCACGATGCGGCCCGCCGCTATGGCGATCGCCTGCAGACCCGACGCACAGAAGCGGTTGACGGTGGTGCCGGCGATCGTGATTGGCAGGCCGGCACGGATCACGGCCTGGCGCGCCACGTTGCGGCCGGTGGTGCCTTCCGGGTAGCCGCAGCCGAGGATGGCGTCTTCGATCAGGGCCGGGTCGATCCCGGCGCGCTCGACCGCGGCGCGCACCGCAAAGGCGGCCAGCGTCGGTCCCGGGGTGATGTTGAATTCGCCGCGGTGCGCTTTGGTGAGCGGGGTCCGGGCGGTTGAAACGATAACTGCTTCGCGCATGACGAGTCTCCTGGTCGGTTTCTTGTGATTAGTTGGTTTGGTTGAGGCTGGCGAAATCGGCGCCGCGCTCGACCAGCTCCACTAGCAGCGGCGACGGCTGCCAGAACAGCGGATCTTCCCTAGCGAATTCGCGGATGTCGGCCAGCACCTTGTGGAGGCCTACGCTGTCGGCGTACTTCATCGGGCCGCCGCGGTGGCGCGGGAAGCCATAGCCGTGCACGAAGGTCACGTCCACGTCGAGCGGGCGCAGCGCGATCTTCTGGTGCACCACATTGGCGCCTTCGTTGATCATGGCGGCCATGTAGCGCCGCATGATCTCGTCATCGGTGAAGCTGCGCGGGGTTATCCCGGCCCGCTTGCGCTCGGCGTCGATGATGGCTTCGACTTCCGGATCGGGCGTGCCGGTGCGCGCGCCGTCGGCATATATATAGTAGCCGCGCCCGGTCTTCTGGCCGAACCAGCCTTGCTCGCACACGCGGTCGGCGATCTGCACGTAGCGTGCACGCGGATCGCGCGTCGGCGCGCGCCGCTTGCGGGTGGCCCAGCCGATGTCGCCGCCGGCCAGGTCCGACATCTGGTATGGCCCGATCGGGTAACCGAAGTCGCGCACCGCCTTGTCGATCTGGTAGGGCGAGGCGCCGTCTTCCATCATGTGGTCGGCGGCCTGGCGGTACACCGCCAGAATGCGGTTGCCGATGAAACCGTCGCACACACCGGCGCGGACCGGCGTCTTGCGCAGCTTTTTGGCCAGTTCGAAGGCGGTGGCTACCACGTCGGGCGCGACCTGCGCCGGCACCACGATCTCGAGCAGCTTCATGATGTTGGCCGGCGAAAAGAAGTGCAGACCGATCACGTCTGCGGGGCGTGAGATGCTTGCCGCGATCTTGTCGATGTCGAGGTAGGAAGTATTGGTCGCCAATACGGCACCCGGCTTGCAGACGTGATCCAGCTCGGCGAACACGGCCTGCTTGACCGCCATGTCCTCGAACACCGCCTCGATCACGAGGTCGACCTGAGCCAGTGCGTCGTACGAGGTGCTGCCGCGCCAAAGCGCCATGACCGCCGCTTTGGCCCCCGGCGTCATGCGGCCCTTGGCGACCAGTCCGTCGTAAACCTTCTCGACGTGGGCGCGGCCGCGCGCCAGCGAGGCTTCGTCGCGCTCGATCATCGTGACCGGCAGGCCGGCGTCGAGGGCGGCAACGGTAATGCCGGCGCCCATGGTGCCGCCGCCGACCACACCGACGCTGTCGATTGCCCGCGGCCTGGCGGCGCGGGTTTCGGGCGCCTTGAGCACTTCGCGCTCGGCGAAAAAAGCATGTACCAAGCCGGCGCGCTGCGGGCTGTCGAGGCATTCGAGGAACAGCTTGCGTTCCACTTTCAGGCCGTCGTCGAACGGCAGGTCAAGCGCGGCCTGGACGGCGTCGACGATCTTCAAAGGTGAAAACAGGCCGCGCGCCTTTTTGGCGGTTTCGGTGCGCGCCGCTTCTATGGCGGCCTGCTGCTCTTCACGCTGCGCCAGGCCGGCCGCGTCGCGGGTGGGCCGCACCGGTGCCGCGCTGCCCTGCAGTTCGCGGGTGTAGGCCAGGCCCGCTTCGATCGGGTCGGCGCCAGGCGCTGAGCGGTCGACCAGGCCAAGCTTGAGCGCTTCGGCGGCGCCGACATGGCGGCCGCTGAGCATCAGATCGAGCGCAGCCTTGGCGCCAATCAGGCGTGGCGTACGCTGCGTTCCACCAGCGCCCGGCAGCAGGCCCAGTTGCACTTCGGGCAGTCCGAGCTTTGCGGCCGGCAGGGCAAGCCGATAGTGGGCAGCCAGCGCGACTTCCAGTCCGCCGCCGAGCGCCGCTCCGTGGATCGCTGCCACTACCAGCTTGCTGCACGCTTCAATGCGGTTGCAGACGTCGGGCAGCGCAGGCGCCATCGGCGGCTTGCCGAATTCGCGGATATCGGCCCCGCCGATGAAAGTGCGGCCGGCGCCCACCAGCAGCACCGCAGCGACTGCCGGGTCGGTATCGGCGGCCTCGATGGCGGCGAGCAGGCCGCGGCGCACATCCACGCCGAGTGCATTAACCAGGGGATTATCGATTGTGACCAGAAGGATGTCGCCGCGCTGTTCGCGCAGAACTGGGATGGACGTACCGGAATTCATCGTGTCTGTCTCCTTTTTGGAGTTTCGCTGTGCGAAACAGTGTTTTGCATTTGAGATAAAAAAGAACGATACCTTATTTTTATGATGAATGTAAATCCCTGAAGGGCTCATTTTCGCGATTTCGCAACAGCGTATTTGCCTCCTGAGCCCGCATCGGGAACCATGCTGCCCCACTTCCCAGCGCGAGAAACAGGTGTTTCGCTAAGCGAACCACCATTTCATAAAACAGTTGACACTGCACTTTTGGATATGTGAATATCCGGAAGACCCAGCCGCCGAGCCGGGCATTGAGACGAATCGGATAAGCGACATATGGACCATCACATTCAGTCATTCCAGGATGACGACAACGCCAAGGACCGCCAATTTGTGACAGCATTGGCGCGTGGCCTGGAGATACTGCGCTGCTTCCGTCCGGGAGAGACGTACCTTACCAATACCGAAATGGCCAAGCGGACCGGCATGCCGAAACCGACCATTTCGCGCCTCACGCATACCCTCACCAAGCTCGGCTACCTTAATTTTTCGGCCGACCAGGGCCGTTATCAGCTCGGCGCGGGGGTGCTCGCCCTTGGCTATACCTTGCTAGCAAATCTCGACGTGCGCAAACTGGCGCGCCCGGCGATGCAGGAGCTGGCCGAATATGCCCAATGCAGTGTCGCCATCGGCATCCGCGAGCGCCTCGAGATGGTGTATGTCGAAGCCTGCCGCGGCAGTGCGGCGGTTACCCTGCGCCGCGATGCCGGATCACACATTCCGCTGGCGACCACGGCGATGGGCAAGGCCTACCTGTGCGGACTGCCGCAAAGAGAACGCGACTTCCTGATGGATCATATCCGCCTCGATGACGAAGCAAACTGGCCAAAAATCAAAGCCGATATCGAGCAGGGCTACAAGGACTACCAGGACCTCGGCTTTTGCCTGTCGTCTGGTTTCTGGGACGCGAAAATCAGCGCGGTCGGCGTGCCGCTCATCGACGCCGACCCCGTAAGAAGCATGGCGTTCAACTGCGGCGGCCCCTCTTTCCTCTTGCCGCGCGACGTACTGATCAACGACCTCGGGCCGCGTCTGGTTCAAATGGTGCGTAACGTCGAAATGAGCATGGGGCGCCATATCGGCTAACAGAAAGCAGTGAATTCCGGCGGGCGCGAGCCTGCCTGATGTGGGAAAACCGGTCCTGGCAACAGGGCTTGATCGTGAACCAAATCTGAATAGGTGGAGACAAATGAGTAACGCACGAACAAAAATCGCATTGGCCGTCATCGCGGCAAGCAGCTTGAGCACGACAACCGCCGCAGAACTGCTGGTAGGCGTCGAAATTCCGCTGACCGGCAGCCTGGCGCGGGTCGGCATGGGCATGCAGGAAGGGATCCAGGTTGCCGCCGACGTATTCAACAAAACCAACGGCAAGCACACCATCAAGCTGATCACTGTCGATGACGAATCGGCACCGGCCAAAGCGATCGCCGCCGTCGAAAAACTGGCCAGCCAGGACGTTCTTGCCATCACCGGCGGCTACGGTTCAAACAACATCTCGCCGGCCTCGGACGCCGCCAACAAGCTGGGCCTGGCCTACGTCACCTCCGGCGGCGTGGACGACAGCCTGGTCAACAGCGGTCGCACGTCTTTCTTCCGCATCAACAACACTGCTGGCTACCAGAAGGCACTGGTGGGACTGATTTCGGACCTGAACGCCAAATCGGTCTCGATCATCTACTCGACCAAGGAAGCCACTCACGCGTTGGCCAGCGACGTCGAAAAAACCCTGCAAGCCAAAGGAATCAAGGTCACGTCGCACGCCTTCGATCCGGCGATCACCGACTTCAAGCCCATTATTAACAAGGTGAAGCTGCGCGACCGCTCCGAAGTGGTGGCAATGGTCGGCTACGAAAACGACTACGTCGGCATCCTGCGCGCCGCGCGCGTGCTCAAGCCGAACGTCAAGGCGATGGTCGGCGTGTGGTCGCTGGCCACGCCCAAGATGGCCGCTGATTTCCCGGACCTGATGCCAAAGGTGTACGGCACCGCAGTGCTGCCGTTCCCGGTCGCGTTCACGACGCCTGACGGCAAGGCGTTCGGCGAGACCTACCGCAAGCTGTTCAACAAAGAGCCGGATTACCTGGGTCAGTTCGGCTACGTGCAGTCGATGCTGCTGTTCGAAGCGATCGCACGCGCCGCCGACAAGGGCACGCTGAAGAAGAGCGGCGTGGTCGAGGAAATGCGCAAGACCGACCGCCAGACTCTGATCGGCCGCGTGCAGTTCGACGCCAAGGGCGACAACCCGAACTTCGTGCAGCGCATGGGTCAGCACCAGGGCAAGAGGATCGAACTGGTCTGGCCGAAGGAAACGGCCACCGGCAAGCCCTTGTACCCAGGCGTTCCCTGGTAATTGAAGTTTGCGGGCAGGTGGCGGCCGCGTGGCCGCCACCTGCCCCTTTCAAGAATTCGAATGGGATGCAGCTATGACCGAATTAATATTGCAATCTGTGTACTCTGGGTTGTTGCAGGGCGGCTCCTACGCCCTGATCGCACTGGGACTGGCGCTGGTGTTCGGCGCCATGAAAGTGATCAACATGGCACACGGAGAATTAGTGCTGCTGTCGGCGTACGTTGCCTACACAGTTGAGTCGCAACTGGGCTGGAACCCGATGACAGCCATCCCGGCCTCGGTGGTGGTGGTGAGCCTGGCTTCGGCCTTGGGGTACTTTTTGGTTGGCAAGATCAAGACCAACCGCGAAATCAATTCGCTGACGCTGACCTACGGCGTAGGCATCATCCTGACCAACCTGATCTTGCTGACCTGGAAGGCCGACGTGCGCGCCACCAGCTCCTCGTGGATGCAGGAAGCCGTCGTCGTCGGCCCGCTGTACAGCATGCGCAGCGAAGTGCTGTTCTTTGGCGTCAGTCTGGTGCTGATCGTCGGGCTCTGGTGGTGGCTGTCGCGCAGCTGGTACGGGCGCGCGGTGCGGGCCGTATCGAGCAACCGCGACGCCGCCAAGCTGATGGGAATTAATCCTGGCCTCACCGAACTGGTCTCGTTCATCGTGGCCGGCATCCTGGCTGCCTTTGCCGGCGTTGCACTGTTCAGCTACGGCGTGATTACCCCGGGCGTCGGCGGTGTACTGACCGTCAAGGCCTTCATCATCACGGTGCTGGCCGGCATGGGATCGATCCCGGGCGTCCTCATCGGTGCGGTATTGCTCGGTATTGCCGAAGCCCTGACTGTGACGCTGGCGAGTTCAGCATTGCAAGAGTTGGCGGGCATGGGCTTGTTCCTGCTGGTGTTGTTCGTCATGCCGAATGGACTGTTCGGTGCAACAAGGAGGCGTGGATGAAGCTGAATAAAACAATGATTGCCGCGCTGCTGGCTGTCTATCTCGTGGTACCGCTGGTATTTGGCGGCAACAATTACGTGATGAGCCTGGTAGTCGCTTCACTGGTGATCGGCGGCGTGGCCCTGTCGTGGGCCCTGCTGGGCAATTTGGGCGGCATGGTCAGCTTTGGCCACGCGGCATTCTTCGGCGTTGGCGCCTATACCTCGGCCATCCTGTCGATGCAGCACAACGTGCCGGTATTCCTGGCAATACTGTTCGGTGGCATCGGCGCGATCGGCGCCGCCATCACCATGCTGCCGGTGCTGCGCCTGCGCGGGCCGTATTTTGCGCTGGCCATCCTGGCGTATGCGCACATCTTCCGCATCTTCGCCAACGAATGGAGCTCGGTGACCGGCGGCTCGGGGGGCATCGCCAATATTCCGCAGCTGCCGGTGCTGCTGGGCCACGACTTCAGCACCAAGACCGGAAACTACCTGGTGATCCTGAGTGTCGTACTCGCCTTTGCGATCATTTACGAGCTGATTCGCCGCAGCCCGCAAGGACTGGCGCTGCGCGCCATGCACGACAGCGAGGACGCAACGCGCGTGGTGGGTGTCAACAATACCCTGCTTAAGGGCGCGATGCTGATCGTTTCGGCCTTCATGTGCGGCGTGGTGGGCGCGTTCAACGCACACTACATCAACTTCCTCGAGCCGGAATATGCGTTCAGCGGGCTGTGGGTCACGATCCCGATCGTGGCGGCGATTTTCGGCGGCTACCGCACCATCACCGGTCCGCTTGTCGGCGCCGTCGTGGTTTACCTGGTCGACCAATTGTTCGTCAAGAGCTTTCTCCCATCGGGTCACCAGCTGATCCTGGGTGTGGTATTGGTCGCGATGATCGTCGCCAGTCCCGACGGCCTGTTCGGACTGGTACGCAAGTTCATGAGGAAAAAAGATGCTGCAGCTTGATAATGTGACGGTGCGTTTCGGTGGCCTCACCGCGGTCCACAACGTGTCGCTGTCGGTCGGCACCGGCGATGTGATCGGGCTGGTCGGCGCCAACGGCGCCGGCAAGACTACCTTGTTCAATGCGATCTCCGGGCTGGTGCAGCCGACCAGCGGCAAGATCCTGTTCGATGGCAAGGACGTACTGCGCGCGCCCATGTACCAGCGCGCCCGGATGGGCATCGGTCGCACCTTCCAGATTCCACAGCCGATGCACGAACTGACGGTGCGCGAGAACCTGATGGTGGCCCAGCGCTTTGGCACCGGCAGTATCAACCAGGCCAGGATCGACGAGATCCTCGATTTCACCAGCCTGGCCGGCAAGGCCGGGCGCGATGCATCGACCGGTCTTGCGCTGACCGAACTGAAGGCGCTGGAAGTGGCCAAGGCCCTGGCCACCAATCCCAAACTGCTGCTGCTCGACGAAGTGCTGGCTGGCCTGGAAACGACCGGCAAGCGCCACTTCATGAACATGCTGAAAGAGCTGCACCAGAAATTTGCTGTCGGGGTCGTCATCATCGAACATGACATCGAGACCATCAGCAACCTGTGCCAACGGGTCGCGGTCCTGAATTTTGGCGAACTCATTGCAGAAGGGACGCCTGCCGAGGTGTTCAGCAATCCGGCTGTCATCAAGAGCTATACGGGGGCAGAACATGCTTGAAGTTAAAAACGTGCGTGCAGGATATGGCGCGATCAATGTGCTGTGGGACCTGTCGCTGACGGTCGAAGCGGGCAAATTGACAACGATCATCGGATCCAATGGCGCGGGAAAAACCACCCTGCTGCGCGCGATCATGGGCCTGGTCCCAGTGTCGCAAGGCTCGATCACGCTGAATGGGAAAACGCTGAACGGCACGCCTACCTGGGAGATGATGGACGTGTCGATGGCCATGATTCCCGAGGGCCGGATGACGTTCCGCGACATGACGGTGGAAGAAAACCTGATGATGGGCGCGTTCGCGCCGCAGCATCGGAAGGCAGCCCCGGCCAACCTCGAGAAGTCGTACCAGATGTTCCCGCGCCTGAAGGAACGGCGCAAGCAACTGGCCGGCTCGCTGTCGGGCGGTGAGGCGCAGATGCTGGCGATGGCGCGTGGCCTGATGAGCGAGCCCAAGCTGTTGATCATCGACGAGCCTTCGCTGGGCCTGGCGCCGGTGATGGTCAATGAGCTGTTCCAAATCCTGGGGCGGCTCAAGCAGGACGGGCGCACCATCATTCTGGTCGAACAGAACACACACCGGGCGGTGGGCGTGGCGGACCATGTGTACCTGATGCAAAGCGGTAAGGTCGTGCTGTCCCAGCCTGCATCGGAAGTCAGCCTCGCCCACCTGCACGATCTTTATTTCGCCCGCTGACCCGCTGCTCCATTTCCCGTTTCCTGCGCCCCGTCAGTTATCAGGATATGCCGCAGCCGCTGCTGCCGGACGCATTGAAAACAGACAATTTTCTGCATCTTGCACGCCGAATGGAGGGCGTATTGCAGGCCGGAGAATAGTTTCTGCCGCGTGCAGATCCAAAGGCAGCGTCAATTTGCCAAGAAATTTGTCAAGAAAAAAGCTGCCGTTTAAAAATCCGGCAGCTTTTTTTGCATTGGATTGGCTATCAGCCTGACCACATACTGCGGTTCGCCGGTAGCTTCCGGTTACAACTCTCACGGCGAATTAACACCTGAAATCCGTTCTCCGGACGATACTCGAACCGGTATTCCAGGCATTTTGCCGTAGCACTCGCAACACCGGAAAAAGAGGGCTTGCCATGAAAAAACCACATATTCTGTTTGCCGCCGCACTTGTGACCGGCCTTGGTTTTGGCCTCCCGGCCCAGGCCGAACCGCCGCCCTGGGCTCCGGCCCACGGCTATCGCGCGCAGCAGGCGCAAGCGCATCGTTATGTGTATTACCCGGAGCGTCAAGTGTATTACGCACCGGACACGCGCTCATGGTTTTGGTTCAACGGCGGCACCTGGCAGGCTGGCGTGACATTGCCGCGCCAATATCAGGCTTACGTCACCAGCGGCGGGATTTCGATTTCACTCAATGAGAGCCGTCCGTACGTGCAGCATGGATATGTGGAACAGAATTACGGGCGTCCGTGGCGCACCAGCCACAGAAAGGAAGAATGGCGTGGCAATGACCGCAGTGAATTCAGGGGCGACCATGGCAGGAATCAGGATAGACGCGACCAGCATGACGACGATCGCGGTCGCGGGCCGGGTCGCCAGAACTGACGGCTGCAGTTCCGTCAGCGCCGCCGCTGCGCTAGTCGCTGCGTAGCGTCAGCCAGCACGCCGTACAGGGTGCCGGCCGCGTCATCCCAAGCCGTAACCGCCGCTTGCTGTCTGGCTACAGTGTCCAGATCGCCGCGTGCAATCGGTCCGGTCAACGCCTGTTCGGGTCCGAGTCTGAAAATATTGGCAAGGGTTTCCGCGACCAGCGGTTGCGCGATCTGACCTGCCAGCTCGGGCGCGATGCCTGCTGCGCTGTAAGCGCGCAATGCGGTATCCATGATCGTCGTCAGATAATTGCAGGCAAACACCGATGCCGCGTGATACAGCGTTTTCGCATCGGCATCAATCACCACTGGGCGGGCGTCAATCGCCAGCAACGCCGGTTGCAGCAATTGCAGCGCGCGCGCATCGCCCTCGACACCGCAAAAAGTACCGGAAAATTGCTGCGCCACCGTCTCGGGATCGGCAAAACTGCGTATCGGATGCACGCTCGCCACCGCAGCATCGCAAGCGATGGCAGCCGATAATGCGGCAGAAGACAGTGCGCCGCTGCAGTGAAACACGATGCTGTCTGCGCTCAGCAAACCCTGTGCGGCCAGCGCCGCGCAGGCCGCCGCAATCTGGTCGTCCGGCACCCCCAGCAGCGTGACGTCCGCAGGCCGCAAGCGGGCCACGTCGGTGCATGGAGTGCCGGCGCCGACAAATGCTACCGCAGCGCAGGCAGTGGACTGCGAACGGGTCAGCACATCCTGTATCCGGAACACGTTTTGATGCGAAAACAAACGTCCCAGCACGCGCCCGACCCGACCGCAGCCGACGATATTCAGACTTGGCGTTGGGTTCTTGCTCATTATTTCATCTATTTATATACTGTAATGTGTATTTTTACAGTCGGTTAATAAATATGCGGAAATGGTTATAAATAACCATATACCCCTTATATTTTATAATTTTTCAGAGGCGTGAAAAATACGCAGGCCGTCCAGATCGAGAATCTGGATACCGCCGTAATCGACGCGCAGCAAACCGGCTTTTTCCAGCACTTGCAACGCCTGATTGGCGCGCTGGCGCGAGGTGCCGGACAGGTAGCCGATCTCTTCCTGCGAAATCTGCAAGTGACTGGCGCTGCCCGGATACAGATGCGGATTGAACATGCCGGCCAGGCAGCGCGCCACCCGTGCATCGACATCGAGCAAGCGATCGTATTCGACGGTAGCGATGAATTGCCCGAGCCGCTCATTGAGCTGCATCAGCAAGAACTGCGTAAACGGCAAGCTGTGATCGAGCAGCCAGCGAAACGTGCTGCTCGGCATGCGCGCGATCCTGCTGTCGCGCAAGGCCATCACGTCGTATTTGCGCGGTTCGTCCTTGAGCAGCGAACCTTCGCCGAACCAGCCGCCGGTAGGCACGCCGGTAAAAGTCACCGATTTACCGTTCAGCGACAAGTTGTTGATTTTGACCAAGCCATCGATAACGCCGATCCACGCATCGGTTTTTTCGCCTTTATGGCAGACGAAACCCCCGGCCGGGATCTGTTGCTCGATAATTTCAGCTTCAATATGCTGCATCTGCAGCGGGGTCAAACATTGCGCCCATATAGTCTGGCGTAGTGCATCCAAAAGGCGGGAACGAGGGTTTGTCATGGTGCGTCGCAATATCGAAAATCGAGAAATTGTCCTTGAAATGACAGCAGCACCGCATGATGCCGCCTACTATCATCCCATAAATAAACGGTGCGCTCCTTGACGCGGCCACTGTAAGACCGATGTAAGCGCACTGTCCGAGACTGAGACGGCGCCGATACACAAAAAGAGGGTGGACAATGGTGGAGACAACACAAAGTCCGGGGGGACTGACATTTCCCCGTCTAATGCTGCAGCATGCACAAACGCGTCCCGGCAAGACTGCTTATCGGGAAAAAGATCTGGGCATCTGGCAAAGCTGGAACTGGCTCCAGGTCAATCAGGAAGTGCGTGCGCTGGCCTGCGGCTTGGCAGCGCAAGGATTCCAGCGCGGCATGCATCTGGCGATCGTCGGCGATAACCGGCCCCGTCTGTACTGGGCGATGCTGGCGGCCCAGTGCCTCGGCGGCATTGCGGTGCCGCTGTACCAGGATGCGCCCGCTGCCGACATGGCGTATGTGCTCGACAATGCAGAAATCTCGTTCGTGGTGGTAGAAGACCAGGAACAGGTCGACAAGCTGCTAGAACTCAAGGCGGAATATCCGGGAGTAGCCCATATCGTCTATGAGGACGAACGCGGGATGCGCCATTACGCGCAGCCAGAGCTGATCTCGTATCGCAAGTTGCAAGATCTCGGACGCGACTACGACAATGCGCATCCGACTTTCTTTGCTGATGCAGTCAATGCCGGCCGGTCCGATGACGTGGCGGTCATGCTGTACACCTCCGGCACCACCGGCAAGCCCAAAGGCGTCTGCCAGACCCATGCGGCGCTGATTGCCGCTGCGGCCGGCGGCGCCTCGTTCGACAAGCTGACCGAAGACGAAGACATCCTGTCTTATCTGCCAATGGCGTGGGTCGGCGACAACCTGTTTTCGTATGCGCAAGCGCTGGTCACCGGCTTTACCGTGAATTGCCCCGAATCCGGCGAAACCGTGCTGACCGATCTGCGCGAAATCGGCCCCACTTATTATTTTGCGCCGCCGCGTGTATTTGAAAACATGCTGACTTCGGTGATGATCCGGATGGAAGACGCCAGCGCCCTCAAACGCCGGTTGTTTCATCATTTCATGGAAGTGGCGCGCCGGGTCGGCGTCGATATCTTGGACCGCAAGCCGGTCGGCATGCTGGACCGGTTGCAATATGCGCTTGGCAACCTGTGCATTTACGGGCCGCTGAAAAACGTGCTGGGACTCAGCCGGGTGCGGGTTGCATATACCGCCGGCGCAGCCATCGGGCCCGACCTGTTCCGTTTCTATCGCTCGATCGGGGTCAACCTGAAGCAGTTGTATGGCGCCACCGAAACCTGCGCCTATGTCTGCCTGCAGCCGGACGGCAATATCAAGTTCGACAGCGTCGGCATGCCGGCACCCGGAGTCGAAGTCAAAATCGCCGAGAACGGCGAAGTGCTGGTGAAATCGACGGCGATGCTCAAGGAATACTACAAGCGTCCTGATGCCACTGCCGAGGTGATCGATGCCGAAGGGTACTTCCACACCGGTGACGCCGGCATCTTCGACGACGACGGCCATTTGAAAATCATCGACCGCGCAGCCGATGTCGGCAAGATGCACAAGGGCGACATCTTTGCCCCCAACTACATCGAAAACAAGCTCAAGTTCTTCCCCTTCATCAAGGAAGCGGTCGCTTTCGGCAACGAGCGCGATACCGTGTGCGCGTTCATCAACGTCGATAGCACAGCCGTCGGCAATTGGCTGGAACGGCGCGGGATTGCCTATTCCGGTTACGCCGACCTGGCCGGCAAGAAGGAAACCTACGATCTGATCAGCGAATGCATCGAAAAAGTGAATGCCGATCTGGCCACCGAAGCGATGATGTCGGGCACCCAGATTCATCGCTTCCTGGTATTGCACAAGGAGCTTGATCCGGACGACGATGAGTTGACTCGCACCCGCAAGGTACGGCGTAAATTCATCGCTGAAAAGTATGCGGTGTTGATCGATGCATTGTATGCGGGCAAATCCAGCCAGTTCATCGAGACGCTGGTGAAATTCGAAGACGGCCGTCAGGGCGCCGTCAGCGCGGATCTGCAAATCCGCGACGCCAAGACTTTCCCGCCGCTGCATAAGGCAGCGTAAATAAGGCAGCGTAAGCCAGAGACAGGAATCACAGCGTTATGACGACAGAAAACAGCATGGCCAGCGGGCGAAAAATCGGTGAAGTGATTCTCGACCTGCAAGGAATTTCCCTCTCGTTCGGTGGCGTCAATGCGCTCACGAATATTTCCTTCGACGTCAAGGAGCACGAAATTCGCGCGATCATCGGTCCTAACGGTGCCGGCAAGAGTTCGATGCTCAACGTGATCAACGGCGTATATCACCCGCAGCAGGGCGACATCGTGTTTCACGGCGAGCGGCGGCACGAAATGGACCCGACTCAGGCCGCGCGTCAGGGGATTGCACGCACGTTCCAGAACATTGCGCTGTTCAAGGGCATGTCGGTGCTGGACAACATCATGACCGGGCGCAATACCAAAATGCGCTCCGGCTTCCTGGCCAACGCAATATGGGTGGGATCGGCCAGAAACGAAGAAAACGCACACCGCCAGAAGGTCGAGCAAGTCATCGATTTTCTGGAGATCCAGCATATCCGCAAGACGCCGGTCGGGCGCTTGCCCTACGGTTTGCAAAAACGGGTGGAACTGGCGCGCGCCCTGGCCGCCGAGCCCAGCATGTTGTTGCTCGATGAACCGATGGCAGGGATGAACGTCGAGGAAAAACAGGACATGTGCCGTTTCATCCTCGATGTCAACGACCAGTTCGGCACCACCATCGTGCTCATTGAGCACGACATGGGCGTGGTGATGGATATTTCGGATCGTGTAGTGGTGCTCGATTACGGCAAGAAAATCGGTGACGGCACGCCCGATCAGGTAATGAGCAATCCTGAAGTGATCAAGGCCTATCTTGGCACTTCGCACTAGCTTCCGGACGCACTGAAACAAGGATAAAACGATGCAATTCTTTTTTGAAGTCACCATCAACGGCCTGCTCTCGGGTTTGATGTATTCACTGGTCGCACTGGGCTTTGTGCTGATTTACAAGGCGTCCGGCGTGTTCAATTTTGCCCAGGGCGCGATGGTGTATTTCGCCGCGCTGGCAGTGGTCGGCCTGATCGACATGGGCCTGCCGATGTGGATCGCCATCGTCGGCTCCTTTTGCATCATGCTGATCATGGGGCTGGGGACCGAGCGTTTTGTGTTGCGCAAGCTGGTCAATCAGCCGCCGATCACGCTCTTCATGGCCACCATCGGCCTGACTTTCTTCCTCGAAGGGCTGGGCCCGCTGCTGTTCGGCAGCGATGTGCGCGCAATCGATCTGGGTATCGTCGATGAACCGATTGTCGCCATCATGGACAGTACCGGCCTGATCATTTCGAAATTCGACCTGTTTGCCTCCGGCACCGTGCTGGTGCTGGTCACCGTGCTGGCGCTGTTTTTTCAGAAAACCAAAATCGGACGCGCATTGCGGGCGGTGGCCGATGACCATCAGGCCGCGCTGTCGCTGGGTATTCCGCTGCAGCATATCTGGGCCATCGTCTGGGGCGTTGCCGGTTTTGTTGCGCTGGTTGCCGGCTTGTTGTGGGGTTCGCGCAATGGGGTGCAATTTGCGCTCACGATGACTGCGTTGAAAGCATTGCCGGTGCTGATCCTCGGTGGCTTTACTTCGGTGCCGGGTGCGATTGTCGGCGGCCTGATCATCGGCGCATCCGAAAAATTGGCTGAAATCTACATTCCGCCAGTGATGCAAGACATGTTCGGCGGTAATTTCGGCGGCATCGAAGGGTGGTTTCCGTATGTGTTTGCACTGATTTTTCTGCTGTTCCGGCCGGAAGGGCTGTTTGGCGAAAAACATATCGACCGGGTGTAGTTTTGTAGATTGGGCTAACGCTTCATCAGCCACCATCGCAGCCCAACATTGTGCGCAGAATATTGGGCTTCGCTTTACGCGGCACTAACCTACGATTCAACGCGTTTTGCTTGAGAAATGCGTAACAGAAGTTAATAACGCATACGACCGAAACAACAGCGTTGCAAGCACCGCTTGCGCGCCAAGGAGAAGTATCTATGTTTTACCGTGAAACTGGCCAGTTCAAGACTTCGTATGTAGCCGATAGCCAGATATTTCCGATTCGCCAGGACCGGATCGGGGTTGGCCTGGTGCTGGCGGTTGCCTTTTTGATGGTGCCGCTGGTGGCCAGCGAGTACTGGTTTTCAGCCTTGCTGATTCCGTTCCTGGTATTTGCGCTGGCAGCTTTGGGATTGAACATCCTGACCGGCTATTGCGGCCAGCTGTCGCTCGGTTCGGCTGCTTTCATGGCGGTCGGCGCGTACGCGGCCTACAATTTTCAGCTGCGTATCGAGGGCATGCCGATTCTGCTGTCGTTCGTGCTGGGCGGCTTGTGCGCGGCAGCGGTGGGCGTGTTGTTCGGTTTGCCATCGCTACGCATCAAGGGTTTTTATCTGGCAGTGGCGACACTGGCCGCGCAGTTTTTCGTGGTCTGGGTATTGACCAAGTTTTCCTGGTTTTCGAATAACAGTTCATCCGGTGTAATCGATGCGCAAAAGATGGAAATGTTCGGTTATGCGATCGATACACCGGTGAAAAAATATCTATTCGTGCTGGCTATCGTGTGCGTGATGGCGCTGCTGGCCAAGAACCTGGTGCGCTCGAGCACGGGCCGCGCGTGGATGGCGGTGCGCGACATGGACGTGGCCGCTGAAGTGATCGGCATTCCATTGCTGCGCACCAAGCTGCTGGCGTTTGCGGTAAGTTCGTTTTATTGCGGGATGGCGGGCGCCTTGTATGCATTTTGTTATCTGGGTTCGGTCGAGCCGGACGGTTTTTCGCTCGACTTGTCGTTCAAGATTCTGTTCATGATCATCGTTGGCGGCGTCGGCAGCATTCTCGGCTCGTTTCTGGGTGCCGCGTTCATTTTGCTGTTGCCGATCTTTCTCGATAACCTGCTGCCGCCGCTGGCGTCGCTGCTGCATCTGCCGTTCACCAACGCCAGCGTGTCGTATATCCAGATGATGGTATTCGGCGCCCTGATTATTTTTTTCCTGATTGTCGAGCCGCACGGTCTGGCGCGCCTGTGGCAAATCACGAAGGAAAAACTGCGTTTATGGCCGTTCCCGCATTAATTGCAATTTTTTTACCCGGCACTACGTTCTTGCACTACGCACTCTGTACCACGCTTTATTCGTATAAACATGAAGGAGACACGCATGAAACCCATTAAAAAAGTCCTGCTGGCCGCAGCCGCTGTAACCACCGTTGTAATAACTTCCATGTTGCCAATCGGTAATGCACTGGCACAGGCGAATGAACAATTCATCGCTTTGCCAAGCTATCGCGTCGGCCCCTACGGCGCTAACGGCCAGGCATATTACGGCGGCATGATTGATTACATGACTTACGTCAATATGAAAGAAGGCGGCATCAATGGCGTCAAGCTGGGATGGGAAGAGTGCGAAACCGAATACAACAATGCGAAGGGCGTCGAATGCTACGAGCGCCTGAAAGCCAAGGACCCTGTTGCGCACGGCACCGTATACAACGTGATGGCAACCGGCATCACCTACGCGCTGATCGAAAAATCGGTCCAGGATAAAGTGCCGCTGCTGTTCCCCGGCTACGGTCGTACCGATGCGGTGGACGGCTCGGTGTTCCCGTATGCGTTTCCGCTGGTGACTACGTATCAGATGCAGATATCGGCAATCGTCAAGTTTCTGGCGTCGAAAAACAAAGGTTCGCTGGCAGGCAAGAAGATCGCTTACCTGTATCACGATTCCGCCTACGGCAAGGAGCCTATCGTCGCGCTGGAAGCCGAAGCCTCGCTTGGCAAGTTCAGCGTAGTCCAGATTCCGGTCGCCCATCCCGGCAACGAGCAGGGTGCGCAGTGGCTCAGGATTCGCCAGGAAAAACCCGATTATGTGATTTTCTGGGGTTGGGGCGTGATGAACCAGACTGCGTTGAAAGCAGCACAGAAAGTCGGCTATCCGCGTGAACAGATGATCGGCTCCTGGTGGGCTGGTTCGGAAGAAGATACCGTGCCTGCCGGTGCCGCTGCCAAAGGTTACATGAGCGCCACCTGGAACGTTGCCGGCGATGCGCCGCCAGCCATTGCCGACATCAAGTCGGTCGTGTATGGCGCCAACAAGGGCAATATGCAAGACAAGACCAAGATCGGCTCGGTACTGTATAACCGCGGCGTTTCGATTGCGATCGTTACTGTCGAAGCAATCCGCAACGCGCAAGCCAAGTTCGGCAAGGGCAAAGTCATCACTGGCGAACAAATGCGCTGGTCGCTGGAAAACCTCAATTTGACCAATGCCCGTCTGAAACAGCTTGGTGCGACTGGCCTGCTGCCTGAGATCAAGACTTCCTGCCAAAACCACGAAGGTTCGGGCAAGATCAAAATCCAGCAATGGGATGGCAGCAAATGGGTGATGGTTTCGGACTGGGTCGAAGGCAACAAGAGCCTGATCCATCCTCTGTTCCAGGCTAGCGCAGCCAAGTACGCAAAAGAAAAAGGCATCACTCCGGGCTGCATGAAGTAACCCTGAGCGCTGTGCGGCACGCCGGACCGGCGTGCCGCACAGCGCAACAAGCACAGTAAAAAGCACAGCAACAAGCGGAGTCGACATGAGCGCAGGACTAAGCATCAACAATATCGAAGTCATCTACAACCACGTTATTCTGGTCCTCAAAGGCGTGTCACTGGAGGTGCCGGAAGACGGGATTGTGGCGCTGCTGGGCGCCAACGGCGCCGGCAAAAGCACTACTCTGAAAGCCATTTCAAATTTGCTCTCGGCCGAACGTGGCGATGTCACCAAAGGCAGCATCGAATATCGCGGCGAGCGCGTCGATCAGTTGACGCCGAACGACCTGGTCAAGCGCGGCGTGATCCAGGTCATGGAAGGCCGCCATTGCTTCGCCCATTTGTCGATCGAAGACAATCTGCTGACCGGTGCCTATACGCGCGAAATCAGCAATGCCGAAGTGAAGGTCGAGCTGGAAAAGATTTACGACTATTTCCCGCGCCTCAAAACCCGCCGCAAGTCGCAGGCAGGCTACACCTCGGGCGGCGAACAGCAAATGTGCGCGATCGGCCGCGCGATGATGGCCAAGCCGTCGATGATCTTGCTCGACGAGCCGTCGATGGGATTGGCGCCGCAGATCGTCGAAGAGATTTTCGAGATCGTCAAGGATCTCAACAGCAAGGAAAACGTGTCTTTCCTGCTGGCCGAGCAAAACACCATGGTGGCGCTGCGCTATGCGGACTTCGGCTACATTCTGGAAAATGGCCGCGTCGTCATGGAAGGCAAGGCCAGCGATTTGTCCACCAATGAAGACGTGAAAGAGTTTTACCTCGGCGTTTCCGGTGCCGGACGCACCAGTTTCCGCGACATGAAATTTTATCGCCGGCGCAAGCGCTGGCTGGCCTGATCGCAGTCATGCCGCCATGCCGTCTTGCACGGCGGCATGACGCAAGTCGATTGCCTACCGTCGATTGCATATTTACGCGCTTCTATCCCTCTCCCTTTGCATTTTTCGCCCCTCCCTGAAACAGGTTTCCCCATGTCCCCATATCTCGATGCCCTTGAAACCCGCGCACCCGGCGAGCGCGAACGCGACTTGATGCTGCGCCTGCCGCAATTGATTGCACTGGCCCAACAGGCGCCCGGCTGGCAGCGCATCCTGGGCGACACGGTGGCTGCCGATATCAGTTCTCGCGCTGCGCTGGCGCAGCTGCCGGTGACGCGCAAATCCGACCTCAAGGACTTGCAGGCGCAGGGGTTGCCGTTCGGCGGCATGACCACCGTCGCGCCGGCCCGGATGCGTCATTTGTTCATGTCGCCAGGGCCGATTTTCGATCCGGAAGGGCAGGGCCAGGATTGGTGGCGTTTTGCGCGGCCGCTGCACGCGCTGGGTTTGCGCGCCGGGCAGATAGTGCAAAATTGTTTTTCGTATCACTTTACGCCGGCTGCTTTCATGGTCGAGGGCGCGGCTGCGCACCTCGGCTGTCCGGTGATTCCGGCTGGCAGCGGTCAAACTGAAATGCAGGTCGAGGCAATGGTTGCGCTCAAGCCCGATGTGTATGTCGGTACCCCGAGTTTTCTGAAGATCATTGTCGAAAAGGCGCTTGAAATGGGTGCCGATATCAGCAGCATGCAGCGTGCGCTGGTCGGCGCCGAAGCGCTGCCGCCTTCTCTGCGCGCCTGGCTGCAGCAGCATGGCGTGCCGCATGTGCTGCAATTGTATGCATCGGCCGACATCGGCAATATCGCGTACGAAACCGAAACCGACGGCTTGGTGAATCCCGGCATGGTGCTCGATGAAGACATCCTGCTGGAAATCGTGCGTCCCGGCACCGGCGATCCGGTGCAGCCGGGCGAAGTCGGCGAAGTCGTCGTTACCTCGTTCAATCCCGATTATCCGCTGGTGCGCTTCGGCACCGGCGACTTGTCGGCGATACTGCCGGGCGTTTCGCCGTGCGGGCGCACCAATATCCGGATCAAGGGCTGGATGGGCCGTGCCGATCAGACTACCAAAGTGCGGGCGATGTTCGTGCATCCGTCGCAAGTGGCGCAAATCACCGCCCGCCACCCGGAAATAGCCAAGGCGCGGCTGGTGATCTCGGGCGTGATGGCCAACGACATCATGACGCTGCATTGCGAAACGGCAGCAGGATTGTCGGATGCTGCGGTGCAGGCGATCGTCGAAACGATTCGCGATGTAACCAAATTGCGCGGCCAGGTACAGGCCGCGGAAATCGGCACGCTCCCCAACGATGGCATCGTGATTGAGGATGCGCGCAAGTATGAGTGAGGCTTGTTTTACCGCGGCGGGTTGAAGCGGCGCTACGGTTGCGGATTTGGTGGCACAATTCGATTCCGATCATTGTTACCGCCAGCGAGATTACCGTATGCCGCATTCCCACGCACAACAAGCCCGAGAACTTCTGGCCAATGCCGAACTGATTTTTGACGAAGCCGCGGTCCAGGCGGCGGTGGACCGGATTGCGGTTGACCTCAATGCGCGCTTTAACCAGACCGATAGCGAACCGTACCCGCTGGTTCTGGGCATCATGGGCGGCGCGGTGGTATTCACCGGGCAATTGCTGACCCGCCTGAAATTTCCGCTCGAATTCGATTACATCCACGTCACCCGCTACGGCAACAAGGATCAGGGCGGCCATATCGAATGGAAAGTCGAGCCGCGCGCCGATGTGCGCGGGCGCACGCTGATCGTGCTCGACGACATTCTAGACGAAGGCGAAACGCTGGCCCACGTGAAGGAAAGACTGCTGGAAATGGGTGCGAAGGAAGTCGTGCTGGCGGTGTTTTCCGACAAGGATATCGGCCGCGCCAAGCCGGTCACCGCCGATTATGTCGGCCTGACGCTGCCCAACAAGTTCGTCATCGGCTAC
>Ga0366754_1003_pt1 | contig 60118 bp, 61 predicted proteins | sample BONcelHN113001E4_FD_207082 | JGI IMG/M metagenome (GOLD analysis project Ga0366754, IMG submission 207082) | Enriched cells from coal bed in the Powder River Basin, Montana, United States - BONCAT cells N11 rep1 HSBNCT.N11.300.1.E4 ... | reverse complement strand
GTAGCACGCAGTGATTGCTTTGTTGCAGCGGGTGTCGCAAGCCCGCGTGGTCGTGGACGGGGTCACCGTGGGCGCCATTGATGCCGGGTTAATGGTGCTGCTGTGCTGGGAGCGTTATATCCGCATTGAAAGAATTGCATTCTTTCAGATACTGGCGTATGTTTTTTAATATCGCGATAATAAATATGCGAAAAATGATATGATTAAAGGCATACTCCCTATATTTTTTAATATTGAAAACTGTTTTGGAATTAAAAAAGGACGCCATCGGCGTCCTTTTTTGGTGTTGCAGGCAGAATTTATGCAGAGAAGGAAGAACCGCAGCCGCACGTGCTGTTGGCACCCGGATTCTTGATTACGAATTGCGCACCTTCCAGATCGTCCTTGTAATCAATTTCGGCGCCGACCAGATACTGATAGCTCATCGAATCGATCAGCAACTGCACGCCATTCTTGCTCATCGTGGTGTCGTCTTCATTGACGACTTCATCGAAAGTGAAGCCGTACTGGAAGCCGGAACAGCCGCCGCCCTGCACGAAAACGCGCAATTTCAGCTCTGGATTACCTTCTTCGGCGATCAGGTCAGCAACTTTTTGTGCAGCGCTATCGGTGAAAATTATCGGCGCAGGCATTTCGGTAACAGCATTCATTTCAGACTCCTACTTAGGAACAATATAAAGTGATTATAGACGCTCGCTGCAACTCACGTATTTGGAAGCGAGCGGGCAGTTCGCCGCGATTTCGCGGGTCTGGCTCACAACATGAATCAAGGCAATACCGGTACGTGCAGCAAGCCCATGGTTTCGTCCAGGCCGAACATCAAATTCATGCATTGCACCGCTTGCCCGGATGCGCCCTTGACCAGATTATCCTGCACGACCAGAATCACCACCATATCGCCGTTGTCGGGCCGGTGCAGCGCCAGACGCAGCATATTGGAAGCGCGGGTCGAACGGGTTTCAGGATGGCTGCCGAACGGCATCACATCGACGAACGGCTCGTCTTGATAGGCTTGCTCGAACAACGCTTGCAGCGCTTGATTGTCGATTTCTCTGGTCAGGCGCGCGTACAAGGTCGAATGCATGCCGCGTATCATCGGCACCAGATGCGGCGAAAACAGCAAGCCGACTTTTTCGCTGGTCAGACGCTGTAATTGCTCGACCGTTTCAGGCGTATGGCGATGGCCGGAAATGCCATACGCCTTGAAGTTATCGCTGGCCTCGGCAAACAGAAAGCCGATTTCGGCCTTCCGTCCGGCGCCCGAAACGCCGGATTTGCAATCAGCGATCAGATGGCCAGCATCGATTACGCCAGCCTTTAGCAGCGGTGCAAAACCCAATTGCATGGTAGTCGGATAACAGCCCGGATTGCCGACGATGCGCGCACGCTTGATCGCACCCCGGTTCAATTCCGGCAAGCCATATACGGCTTCCATTAACAAGCCCGGGCAGGTATGAGGAATGCCGTACCATTTTTCAAACTGCGCAATGTCTTGCAGACGGAAATCGGCAGCCAAATCGATTACCTTGACGCCCGCATCCAGCAACTCCTGCGCCTGCACCATCGCAACGCCGTGCGGCGTCGCGAAGAACACCACGTCGCACTCGGTCAGGCGCGCGGCTTCCGGCGCCGAAAATGCCAGCGCGACGCGCCCGCGCAACGATGGATACATATCCGCCACTGGCAAACCATTTTCCTTGCGTGAAGTGATGGCAGTGAGCTGCACTTGCGGATGTGTCGCTAACAAGCGCAGCAATTCGACGCCCGTGTAGCCTGTACCGCCGACGATACCGACTTTGATCATGTTTTTTCCTGGAATGCCTGAACTTGGTCGTCTATTTTACCAGCCGAAGCGCACATCGTGATAAAGGCCCTATTGGCAAATCGCCTTCTTGCAACATGAAAAAAGCCGCCGGGGATAAACCCGGCGGCTTTTGTTTTCGACTGCAAGCACTGCCATGCACATAATGCATGACCGCATCGCAGAACCGAAAAATTAACGCTTCGAGAACTGCTTGGCGCGACGTGCTTTGCGCAGACCGACTTTTTTACGCTCAACTTCGCGTGCATCACGAGTCACGAAACCGGCTTTCGACAGTTCTGGCTTCAATGTTGCATCGTAGTCGATCAGGGCGCGTGTGATGCCGTGACGTACCGCACCAGCCTGGCCGGATTCGCCGCCGCCATGAACGTTGACTTTGATGTCGAAACGGTCGAGGTTGCTGGTCAGTTCCAGCGGTTGACGGATTACCATCAAACCGGTTTCGCGCGAAAAGTATTCGTTGGCAGGTTTGCCGTTCACGATGATCTGACCTGAGCCGACCTTGATGAAGACGCGAGCCACTGCACTCTTGCGACGGCCGGTTCCGTAATTGTAGTTACCGATCATGTCTATTCCTTAGAGTTCAAGTGCTTTGGGTTGCTGCGCAGCGTGCGGGTGGGAACCTTCCGCATACACTTTGAGCTTCTTGATCATCGCGTAGCCGAGCGGGCCTTTAGGCAGCATGCCCTTGACCGCTTTCTCGAGCGCACGACCTGGAAAACGCTCTTGCATTTTCTTGAAGTTGGTTTCATAGATACCGCCTGGGTAACCAGTGTGACGGTAGTATGTTTTTGCAGTTGCCTTGGTGCCAGTGACACGCAGTTTGCCTGCATTGATAACGACGATGAAATCGCCGGTATCGACGTGCGGGGTAAATTCCGGTTTATGCTTGCCGCGCAATCGGAGTGCCACTTCGCTGGCAACACGTCCGAGGACTTTGTCCGTCGCGTCAATCACCAACCACTCGCGCTTGACCTCATGGCCCTTAGCGGAAAAAGTTTTCATGTTGACTTCCTAACTAGATTAACTCGCTCAAATTGGTGGTTCCGCACAAATTCGTCGTTGCCGACAGCGCGGACTCGCCCTTATCTTACTTCCCTGAGCAAACGGAAAGCCGCAAATTATAGCCGCTTCCATGACCCGGAGTCAAATTTACCGGACATCCGCACGCAAGCAATGACTGCTCTTGCGGCAAATGCAGGGAAGCGCGATCGGCGATTGCTGCTCCAGTTACAATAAACGCTGTCTTTTTTATGCGAGAACATTATGGAATGCACGGTACGCTGGACCGGATTGTCCGGCATGACTTTTTTAGCGGAGACCGGCTCCGGCCACATCGCGATGATGGATGGCGCGCCGGATGGCGGCGGGCGCAATCTGGCGCCGCGGCCGATGGAATTGGTGCTGGCCGGGACCGGTGGTTGCACCGCGTACGACGTGGTGCTGATTCTGCGCAAAAGCAGGCAGGATGTGCGTGCCTGCGACGTCACACTGAAAGCGGAGCGCGCCACCGAAGACCCCAAGATATTTACCGCCGTCCACTTCCACTTTACCGTGCGCGGACGCAGCCTGAAGCCGAGTCTGGTGGAGCGCGCGATCAAACTATCGCATGAAAAATACTGCTCGGCCTCGATCATGCTGGAAAAATCGGCCCACATCACGCACTCGTTCGAGATTATCGACGACTTGACGGATGCAGCTGCGCCCGCCTGAATGCCGCAGCACTACAGCCGGTACGCGGTGGCCGTCATGACCTTCGCCATCGCCTGCATCACCATGCGCACCGGCGCCGGCGCATCTACCGCGCCGAGCGACTGGGCCGCCGCGCCATGGGCGATTTCATCGATGCGCATCTGATCGACAATCGCCCGCGAACGTACGTCTTGCAACGGCAGCAGGGTTAGATGGTCATTCAGGTGCGCTTCGACCTGACGTTCGGTCTCGACCACGAACCCGAGGCTGCGCGCATCGCCCAGCTTGGCGGCAATCGCGCCCAACGCATAGGCTCCCGCATACCACAGAGGGTTGAGCACACTGGTGCGCGAGCCCAGCTCCTGCAAACGCTGCGCAGTCCACGCCAGATGATCCTCTTCTTCGCGCCCGGCCTGGGCGAACTGCTGCTGCAATTGCGCGTTGTCGGAAAATCGCCCCTGTGCGTCATACAGTGCCTGCGCGCACACTTCGCCAACGTGATTGATCCGCATCAGACCCGCGCTGTGGCGGCGCTCCTTGTCATCTAGCGCGCCATCTTCGGTCGCACCCGCCGGATAAGGCCGGGAAGCTGCCGCAATGCCCGACATTACGCGCAAAGCCTTATCCAGGCCGATGATGAGTGTATCCAAGTGACGCATATCGATAACCTTTGAAAATTACGCTACATTAAATTCAAATTCGCACATCGCGCATTTTCCCATGCACCGATGACTGCGGCAAATATCCCTCTGGTACCGCGTGCTTTTTTGCGCCGGCGATTCTTGCAGAGTCGCCGCACAGCGAGTGCGGCAATGGCTTCGCGGATCAATCAAATGACAGGGGTATGCTGTAAAAAGCCACAACTTCCGCAGATAGAAATTGGCATTGGAATAATACTATCAATAGTATCGTTTTCAGGTGCGCCGCAGATTCACCATTACAATCCCGGCCAGCACCAGCATTGCGCCGATGGCAAAGCGCGGACTGATCGGATCGTCGAGCAGCAAGATACCGAACGCGACCCCGAACAGCGGCGTCAGAAAGGAGAATGCCGAAATCCGCGACGCCAGATAACGGCGCAACAGCCAGAACCACGCCAGGAAACACGCGAAAGCCACGATCACGCTCTGAAACAACAGACTGGCCCAGGCGATGCCGCTGATGGCGACAATCGAAAATTCCTGCAGTGCGCCTGCCACGCCCAGCAACAGCACGGCAGCCACCACCAATTGATACAGCAAAGTGCGCGTCGGCGCGGCTTCCGACAGTGTCGTGGTGCGCACCACGATGGTGGTTGCAGCCCAGGACAAGCCGCCCAGCACCGCCAGCAGATCGCCCAGCAGCATGTCGCCGGTGCTGGCTGCGCTCTGCCCCAGGCTATCCGAAAACGCATACGCAATGCCGCCGAAAGCCAAGAGCACGCCGAGCCACTGGACGCGCCCGAGACGCTCTGCCGCGACGCAATAATGCAAGCCCAGCACGGTAAAGATCGGCGCGGTATACAGAAACACCACCATATGCGATGCGGTGGTATAGATCAAACCGGTCGATACGCAGAAAAACTCGACTGCAAACAATACGCCGGCAGCAAGGCCCGGCCACAGCGTGCCGTCACGCACCGAAAAACTGCCGCCGCGCCACCACATCAGCACACTCACCAGCAGCGCTGCAAAACCGCATCGCAGCGCCATCTGCATCACCGGATGAATGCTTGGCGCAGCCACTACGACGGCCACTTGCTGCAAGCCGAAGCACATGCACAGCACCAGCATTACCAGCACCGCAAAGCCATCGAGTGGCTTGCGAACGATGCTCAACACAGCCGTCATACCAGCGCCCATTCCATGCTGGCCTGGTTGGCGTAGGCCGGCGGCGCGGCGTCGGCATGTGCGAAACTGACGATTTCGTAGGCATCCGGCTGCGCCAGCAGTGCGCGCAGCAGCTGGTTATTTAAACCGTGACCGGATTTGTGTGCGACGTAGCTGGCCAGCAGCGGATGGCCGACCAGATACAAATCGCCAATCGCGTCGAGAATCTTGTGGCGCACGAATTCATCGTCGTAGCGCAAGCCGTCCATGTTCAGGATCCGGTATTCATCCATCACGATCGCGTTTTCCATCGAGCCGCCGCGCGCCAAGCCCAGGCCGCGCAAAGTTTCCACGTCCTGCATGAAACCGAAGGTGCGGGCCCGCGCGACGTCGCTGACATACGACACCCGGTCGAAATCGACTTCGGCCTGCTGACTGGTGCCATCGACTGCCGGATGGTTGAATTCAATGAAAAAGCGCAATTTGAAGCCATTGAAAGGTTCCAGCCGCGCCCATTTCTCGGCCGCACCATGGCCCTCGCGGATTTCCACCGGCTTGATCACCCGAATGAATTTCTTGGCCGCGCCCTGTTCCTGCATGCCTGCCTGTTGCAGCAGGAATACGAAAGACGAGGCCGAGCCATCCATGATCGGAATTTCTTCGGCACTGACATCGATCACCAGATTATCGATGCCCAGCCCGGCGCAGGCCGACATCACGTGTTCGACGGTGGAAACTTTGGCGCCTTGGCTGATCAGGGTCGAAGCCATGCGGGTATCGCCAATACCCAGCGCTGCAGCCGGGAAAACGACGACCGGATCGAGATCGACACGGCGAAAAGTGATTCCGCTATCGGGCGGGCTCGGACGCAAAGTCAGTTCGACCTTGGTGCCGGAATGCAACCCGACGCCAACGGTCTTGACGATTTTTTTGATGGTTCTTTGTTTCAACATGTTTTTATTATTACCACAATAAAGGCACTGCGCCCGACCACTGCAGGCAAATGCCTACCCTTGCAATTTCCATCGATTCCAGGCTGCCAGCACTGCATTCGGATAATCCGGCCGGCCGCGGCTGCCGTTATAACGGCCGAGCGCCAGATACAAATTGCCTTTTTCCATATCGATATACATGCGCAGGATCGCGCAGCCGTAGCGCAAATTGGCTTGCATCTGGAACAGCTTGCTGTGATCGCTGTCGCCGATGACCCGAGTCCAGAACGGCATCACCTGCATGTAGCCGCGTGCGCCAACGATCGACATCGCGTATTTGCGAAATGCCGACTCAACCTGGATCAACCCCAGCACCATGGCCGGATCAAGCCCGGCGCGGGTCGCTTCATACCAGACGGATTCCAGAAACTCCTGCCGCATTTGCGGGTCGGAAATTTTCTTTTGCAGCCGCTGCGACATTTCGTCGAGCCAGCGCAGGTAGCGGGTGCGCTCGCTGACGTCTTCGATATCCGGCTTGGGCGGTCGCCCATCGGCAATCGCATGCGCGAGCGCGACCCGTACCGAATCGGCCAGCGCGATTTCTTGCTGATTGCCAGCCTGCGCGTGCAGGCAAACAATCAGGAAGGAACTTGTGACAAGTCGTGCGCATATTTTATACGCCTCCCGTGTATTGCCGAAAATCATGCATCTTCCGCAATATAACCGTGCGACATTCTATATACTCCCGAATAAATATTACGGCATCAGAGTGCCGACGGCACCAGGCGCGCACGCACGAAATCCGCCATTTCCACCAATGGCACCGCAGTTGCCGCACTATCGCGACGGCCCTGGTATTCTAGCTTGCTCTCCTTCAAACCGCGTTCGCCGATCACGATGCGATGCGGCACCCCGATCAATTCCCAATCTGCAAACATGGCGCCCGGGCGCTCGCCGCGGTCGTCCAGTATCACATCGACGCCGGCCGCCACCAGTTCAGCGTACAGACGGTCGGTTTCGGTTTTGACCGCTTCGCTGCGATCGTAGCCCATCGGACACAGCACGACCTCGAACGGCGCCAGCGAGGTCGGCCAGATGATACCTTTGTCGTCAAAATTCTGCTCGATCGCCGCCCCCAGAATACGCGTCACGCCAATCCCGTAACAGCCCATTTGCAGCGGCTGCGGCTTGCCGTTTTCATCCAGGAAGGTCGCTTTCATCGATTCGGAATAGCTGGTGCCGAGCTGGAACACATGCCCGACTTCGATGCCGCGCTGGATCGCCAGTACGCCCTGACCGTCCGGCGACGGATCGCCGTCCACCACGTTGCGCAAATCGGCGACCATCGGCTCCGGCAGATCACGGCCCCAGTTGGCGCCGGTGAAGTGATAATCCTCGGCATTGGCGCCGCAAACGAAGTCGCCCATGTTGGCAACCGTGCGATCAGCGACCAGCTTGACCGGCTTCTGCGTATTGATCGGCCCCAGATAACCGGGCTTGGTACCGAACCATTCGAGAATTTCCTCTTCGGTAGAAAAGCGATAGCCGGCAATGCCGGGCAGCTTGCTGGTCTTGACTTCGTTCAAGCTATGGTCGCCGCGCAGCAGCAGCAGCCAGACTTCCTTGCCTTCCGGCTTTTCGACCGTCAGCACGATCGACTTGATGGTTTTTTCCAGCGGGATCTTCAGGTATTCAGCCACATGTTCGCATTTCGCCTGGCCCGGCGTGGCGGTCTTGACCAGCGCTTCGGCCGCTGCGGCGCGCTGCGCGGTCAGCGGCAGCGCTTCCGCCGCTTCCATGTTGGCAGCGTAATCGGAACTCGGGCAATACACGATCGCGTCTTCGCCGGTATCGGTAATCACATGAAATTCATGCGAGCCTGTGCCGCCGATGGCGCCGTTGTCGGCCGCCACCGCGCGGAATTTCAGGCCGAAGCGATTGAAAATACGTACATATGCGTCATACATCAGCTGATACGAAACCTTCAGTCCCGCCAGATCCCGGTCGAACGAGTAAGCATCCTTCATCGTGAATTCGCGCCCGCGCATCAAGCCGAAGCGCGGCCGGCGCTCATCGCGGAACTTGGTCTGGATATGGTAAAAATTGAGCGGCAACTGGCGATACGACTTGATTTCGGATCGCACCACATCGGTGATCACTTCTTCCGAAGTCGGCTGGATTGCATAATCACGGCCGTGGCGGTCTTTCACCCGCATCAACTCTGGCCCCATCTTGTCCCAGCGGCCGGTTTCCTGCCACAACTCGGCCGGCTGCACCACCGGCATCAGCAACTCAATTGCTCCTGCGCGGACCATTTCTTCGCGCACGATGGCTTCGACTTTGCGGATGATGCGCAAACCCATCGGCATATACGTATAGATACCGGAACCGACGCGCTTGACCATACCGGCGCGCATCATGAGCTTGTGACTGACAATTTCAGCATCCGAAGGTGCTTCTTTGAGGGTGGAAATGAAAAAACGGGAAGCGCGCATGACGGTGGATTCTTTTAAAAAGAGAGGGTTATAATCAATCCAATTTTAAAGTATTCGCAGGCTAATGCATCACTTCTTCGTACAATTGACTCAAGACATCGCGCAACGCCATACGCTGGCGGATTGCGCACGGTGCACGATAAATGTCAAATCCAAGACGAGGTGCAGCTAGCGGCAGAAAGTTTCGAGGTGCAATATGCTGGATCGTGAAGGGTTCCGTCCCAACGTCGGCATTATTCTGCTCAACACACAAAACGAAGTGTGGTGGGGCAAAAGGGTGCGCGAGCATTCATGGCAATTTCCACAAGGCGGCATCAAATACGGAGAATCGCCGGAACAGGCGATGTTCCGCGAACTGGAAGAAGAAGTCGGCTTGCGGCCCGAACATGTTCGGGTGGTCGGTCGCACCCGCGACTGGCTGCGCTATGAAGTGCCGGACCATTTCATCAAACGTGAAATCCGTGGCCACTACCGCGGCCAGAAGCAAATCTGGTTTCTGCTGCGCATGGTGGGGCGCGACTGCGACGTTAATCTGCGCATCAGCGAACATCCGGAATTCGACGCCTGGCGCTGGCACGATTACTGGGTACCGCTGGATGTGGTGATCGAATTCAAGCGCGACGTCTACCAAAAAGCGCTGCAGGAATTGTCGCGTTTCCTGTCGCGCCCGACGGTCAGCGCACCGCCGCAACGGCACGTGGCGCGCTATTTGCGCCAGCCGCATGCCCCCCGCCTGCAAGAACAACCAGAAACAGAATCCAAGGATGAATAGACTTCTGATGCAAAAAAAACCCGAAGCGGGCGCCTGCTGCCGCAAATCGCTGCCTGTCATGGCAATCGCGTTACTGGCGCTGCTGTCTGGCAGCGCAATCGCGCAGATCCAGCCGCAAAATGAAGAAGAAAGCGACAAGACCAAGCCTTGGCAGGAACTGGCGGTAGAACTGCCTGCTGCACCCGATGCCAATGCGTTGCTGCATTTCGAGATCACACCCAATACGTCTCAGCGCTTTCATATCGATCCCAAGGCGCTGACGGTCGGCACCGATGGCGTAGTGCGGTACACACTGGTGGCGCAAAGCAGCGCTGGCGCCACCAGCACCAGCTATGAAGGGCTGCGCTGCCAGACGTTCGAGAAAAAGCTGTATGCGTTCGGCCGCCCCGATGGCAGCTGGTCACGCGCCAAGCGCGATGAGTGGCAGCCGATTGTCAAGAATGCGGCAAACCGGCAACACGTGACACTGGCCCAGGATTATTTTTGTCGCGATGGCCAGATTGCAGGCAAGGCAAGCGTAATCGTCGACAGGATACGCAACCGGCGTCCGCTACCGATTTCCGGCAATTAGCTAGATGCCAACGTGATGAAGACCCGGCAGCGCTGGTTTGGCGGTGCCGGGCCCGATTTACAACAGCACCAGATTATCGCGATGGATCAGTTCGGGTTCTTCGATAAACCCCAGAATCGATTCGATGTCGCCTGAAGGATGGCGAATGATGCGGCGCGCATCCGAACTCGAATAATTGGTCAGGCCGCGCGCGATTGCACAGCCATGTTCATCTGTGCAGGTGATAACTTCGCCACGGCTGAATTCCCCGTGCACCTCAGTGACTCCAATCGGCAGCAAGGATTTGCCTTCGTCGCTTACTTTTTGCACGGCCCCCGGATCCAGCACTACCTTGCCCGCAGTTTGCAAGTGATCCGCCATCCACTGCTTGCGCGCAGTCAATTGTCCGGTTTGCGCAGTCAGTTGCGTACCTATCAATTCACCGTTCGCCAGCCGGGTCAGCACATCGTCCTCGCGCCCCCAGGCAATGACAGTATGGGCGCCGGAACTGGCAGCCCGTTTTGCCGCCAGAATCTTGGTCAGCATGCCACCACGCCCGATACTGCTGCCGGCGCCGCCGGCCATCGTTTCCAGCGCCAGATCGCCCGCCTTGGCCGAATGCACGAATACCGCATCCGGGTTCTTGCGCGGGTCGGCAGTGTACAAGCCCTTCTGATCGGTCAGGATGATCAATGCATCCCCTTCGATCAAATTCGCCACCAGAGCGCCGAGAGTGTCGTTATCGCCGAATTTGATCTCGTCGGTGACCACCGTATCGTTTTCGTTAATGATCGGCACCACGCCCAGGCGCAACAGCGTAAACAACGCCGAACGCGCATTCAGGTAACGCTCACGATGCGCCAAGTCGGCATGTGTCAGCAGCACCTGCGCGGTACGCAAACCATGGGCCTGAAAACTGGTTTCGTAAATATGGGCCAGCCCCATTTGTCCGACCGCAGCGCACGCCTGCAGCTTGTCGATGCCGGTCGGGCGTTTCTCGAAGCCCAGGCGCAGCATGCCTTCGGCAATCGCGCCGGAACTCACCAGCACCACTTCCTTGCCCATCTGGCGCAAACGCGCGATTTGATCGGCCCACTTTGCGATAGCCGCATGATCCAAGCCGCGCCCATCGTTAGTCACCAGCGAGGAGCCTACTTTAATTACCAGGCGTTTGGCGTTTTGAATAACAGAATGAGAATGCATATTTTTCGGTAACTGCCGCAGAAAAATCAGTCAAGGCTCAGGCAGGAATCAGGGCGCATCAGCGCATTTGATGCCGCATCGAAAAACGGCGGTACCGACATCCGTCGTCCCGCCGTGCTTGGGTACATGTAAAAAGCAGCTTAATCAATTATCTTGAAACGAGGATCGTCCGGGTCGATCGAGGCAATGCCGCGCGCCTCTTCGGTCATCTGCATCTCTTCCGCGCGATGCTCGGCATTGCGCTTTTCTTCCAGATGATGATAGATCGCCGTCACCAGCTCTTCGCAACCTTCGCGATTGAGGGCCGAAATTTCAAATACCGGTCCTTTCCACGCAAAACGCTTGATGAAATCCTTGACGCGCTTCTTGCGCTCGTCTTCCGGTATCACGTCGAGCTTGTTCAATACCAGCCAGCGCGGCTTGTCGACCAGCGACTCGTCGTATTTCTTCAATTCCTTGACCAGAGCCTTCGCTTCCTTGACCGGATCGACCGTTTCATCGAACGAAGCGAGATCGACGATATGCAGCAGCAAACCGGTGCGCTGCAAATGGCGCAGGAATTGATGCCCCAAACCCGCACCTTCAGCCGCACCTTCGATCAGGCCCGGCACATCGGCAATCACAAAACTTTTTTCGTGGCTAACGCGCACTACGCCCAGATTAGGATGCAATGTCGTAAAAGGATAATCGGCAATCTTCGGTCGCGCATTCGAAACAGCGGTGATGAAAGTCGATTTACCGGCGTTCGGCATGCCCAGCAAGCCAACGTCGGCCAGCACTTTCAGCTCCAGCCGCAGTTCGCGCCGTTCGCCTTCCTTGCCGTCGCTTTTCTGGCGTGGCGCGCGATTGGTCGAGGATTTGAAATGGATGTTACCCCAGCCGCCCTCGCCGCCCTTAGCCAGCAAGACTTGCTGACCGTGCTCGGTCAAGTCGGCAATTGCTTCCCCGGTATGGTAGTCGGCAACCAGAGTGCCCACCGGCATGCGCAGCATGATGTCATCCGCGCCCTTGCCGTAACAGTCCGCGCCGCGGCCGTTTTCGCCGTCGCGTGCCTTGTGCAGCTTGGAGAACCGGAAATCCACCAGCGTATTGATGTTGCGATCGGCTACCGCATAAATGCTGCCGCCCTTGCCGCCATCGCCGCCGTCCGGACCGCCGAAGGGTCTGAATTTTTCACGACAGAATGATGCGACACCGTTGCCGCCGTCACCAGCAATGACTTCAATTTTTGCTTCGTCAATAAACTTCATGTTGTGCCGCCAAAAAACTAAAAAGGCCCTACCTTGGGCAGAGCCTTTCGATTGAAGGCTTTCGCCTTACACTGCGCAATCGCTATAAACGATGCTTACGCAGGTACTACTGTTGCAGGTACGACTGTTACGAACTGGCGTTGCAATGCGCCTTTGATAACAAACTGCACCTTGCCGGTAGTCAATGCGAACAAAGTGTGATCCTTGCCCATGCCGACGTTTTCGCCCGGATGCACTTTAGTGCCGCGTTGACGAATGATGATGCCGCCTGCATTGATTGCCTGGCCGCCGTATACTTTAACGCCGAGTCGTTTTGACTCGGAATCACGACCGTTTCGCGTAGTGCCGCCGCCTTTTTTATGTGCCATTTGAGACTCCTTGGTATCTGGTTAGTTCAAACAACGCCGAATTAAATCAGGCGTTGATGGAAACGATTTGCAGTTCGGTGTAATTTTGACGATGGCCTTGATGTTTCTGATAATGCTTACGACGGCGCATCTTGAAAATCTTGACCTTATCGTGACGCCCTTGCGACACTACCGTAACCAGCACCGTTGCACCTTCAACCAGCGGAGCACCAAATTTAATGGTGTCACCTGAGCCCACTGCGAGCACTTGATCTAGGGTGATTTCGGAGCCAATGTCTGCAGGTATCTGTTCTACTTTAAATTTTTCACCAGCGACAACTTTATATTGTTTGCCACCGGTTTTTATGACCGCGTACATGTGGAACCTCATCAAATGAATGAATAAACTTTCTTTTTCGTAACCGTCAAAAAATGCCTGCCGAATACGGAAAACCGCAAATTATACATGGACTTGCGATACCGGTCAAAATCTGTGGCCGCCGATTGCCCCCATGGATATTATGCATCTTCGATAGAGGCACAGCCCAAGCGCGTGCGATTGATAATACAGGCGCATGTATTTTTAGTAGTGGCATTCAATACATGCGCCTATGCATTAAAAATTAGCGATACTCCCTTTATCGTCCAATGCCGCCAGCACTGCACGCAGATCTGTCGCAGCGCACTGACGGCAATCTCGAATGCAACTTGCGATCAAAGCGAATCACATCGCAACGATATTGTCATCGTATAATTCCCGCAATCGATGATTTTTTTACAGGCGCCACCTTGTCTACCGCAACTGAACTCCCTGCCAGCAGTACTTCGTTACATTCCATTAGCGCCGATATGGGGGCCGTCAATCGCGTGATTAACACGCGATTGCATTCGGATGTGCCGCTCATCAATCAGATTGCCCAATATATCATCGGCGCCGGCGGCAAACGGATTCGGCCGCATCTGGTTTTGCTGGTCGCGAATGCGCACGGCTATACCGGCACGCACCACCATGAACTCGCTGCCGTGGTCGAGCTGATTCACACCGCTACCCTGCTGCACGACGACGTAGTCGACGAATCTTCATTGCGGCGCGGGCGAAAGACTGCCAATGCGCTGTTCGGCAATGCTGCTTCCGTACTGGTAGGCGACTTCCTGCATTCGCGCGCCTTTCAGATGATGGTTGCACTCGACGATATCCATGTGATGCGCATTCTGGCCGATGCCACCAATGTGCTGGCCGAGGGGGAAGTGCTGCAACTTCTCAATATGCACGATTCGGACGTGACCGAAGAACGCTACTTGCAAGTCATCCGCTCGAAGACTGCTAAATTATTCGAAGCGGCCGCGCAATTGGGCGCGCGCGTGGCCGGCGCTTCGGAAGCAGACATTGAAGCCGCCGCCGAATACGGCCGTTCTCTGGGCACCGCCTTCCAGTTGATCGACGACGTGCTCGATTACTCCGGCAACGCAGCTGAAATCGGCAAGAACGTCGGCGACGACCTGCGCGAAGGCAAGCCGACGCTGCCCTTGATTTACCTGATGCAGCATGGCACGCCGACACAGCGCGAACTGGTGCGCGCCTGTATCGAAAACGGCGATGAACAGCATTTCGACCAGATACTGGCCGCCATCACTACTTCCGGCGCACTCGAATACACAACCAGCCAGGCCCACAAGTGCGCCGCCAAGGCACTTGCTTCTCTGGCATCGTTACCAGATAGTCGGTTCAAAAATTCTTTGCTAGAATTATGCAGCTTTGCAGTCAAGCGCAATCACTGAAACCCTCAAAATTCTGCCTGCATCGCATTCTCGGGGTGTAGCTTAGCCTGGTAGAGCGCTACGTTCGGGACGTAGAGGCCGGAGGTTCGAATCCTCTCACCCCGACCAGGTTATCGGACAGTTTCTCATGCAGTTCTTTTTAACGGCAGACCATTGAATTCCGTCCCCTTATGGGCGCAGTTGCTTGCGCTTGTGTTTCTGATCCTGTGTTCCGCATTTTTCTCCATCTCCGAAACCTCCCTGATGGCAGCCAATCGCCATCGACTGCGTCATCTGGCGAAACGCGGCAGCAAACTGGCCATTACCACCTTATGGCTGGTGGAACGCATCGACAAGGTGCTTGCTCTGATCCTCATCGGCAATACCGTCGTCAATGCGCTGGTCGCAGCGCTGGTGACCGCGATGGCGATTACCGCCTTCGGCAATGACGACAGGGTGATCACTATCGCCACCGGCGTGGTGGCCTTCCTGCTTATCATCTTCGCCGAAATCGTCCCCAAAGTGATAGGCGCGACCTACCCGGAACGCATCATCTTGCCCGCCAGCTTCATTCTCAAAATCCTGCTCGCCATCGGCAAGCCGCTGGTCTGGTTTGTCAACCTGTTCGTATCAGGCGTATTCAAGCTGTTTCGCATCAAGACCGGCGCCAACGCGCCAGAGCAACGACTGTCGCCGGAAGAGTTACGCTCGATCGTGCTGGAAGGCGGCAATTTCATTCCGCAGAAACACAAGAGCATCCTGCTTAACCTGTTCGACCTGGAAACCATTTCAGTCGAAGACGTAATGACGCCACGGGCCCAGATCGAAGCATTGAACCTGTCGGTCCCGGTGGAAGAGATCAAGCACCAGCTGGTGACCTGCTACCACAACAAATTGCCGGTCTACGAAGGGGAAATCAACAAAATTGCCGGTATCCTGCACATGCGCAAGGCGGTGGCCTTGCTCAGCCAGGAACAGGAGTTGACGGTAGAACATTTCCGCGCGCTGCTGATCGAACCGTATTTCATCCCGCAAGACACCGGCGTATTTACCCAGCTGCAGTATTTTCAGGAGAACCATGAACGCCTCGGCATCATCGTCGACGAGTACGGCGAAGTGCAGGGCCTGGTGACACTGGAAGACATCATCGAAGAAATGATCGGCGAATTCACCACTTCGACTCCCGGCGCCACCCGCGCCGACAATTTCAGGTGGGACGAGCACGGCCAATGCCTGCTGGAAGGCACGACTGCACTGCGCGATATCAACAAGCGACTCGGACTGGAACTGCCGCTGGACGGACCGAAGACACTCAATGGCTTGCTGCTGGAACTATTGCAGGATATTCCGGAAGCAAATGTCAGCGTCAAATTTCCAAAGTGCATCATTGAAATCATCCAGGTCCAGAATCACGCGATCAAAGTAGTCAAACTGATACGCCGCACGCCAAAAAGCCGTACTGCCGGCAAGACATAAATTGACAATCTGACCGGGAAACTCCTGAAAAAACCACAGAGCCGCTCCACTGCCGCCGCAACATCTTTACAAGCCAGATGCTTGGGGGCATCATCTAACGCCATTGCAATGCTTTTTGCGTTATTTTTCGACTGACTCATTTATGGTAGCAGCGCCTCCGAATAGCACCCCCTCTCTTCCGATGTCAGGATTGGCCAGGGCCCTCGTGCAGGCAGGGTATGTATCGGCATCCCAAGCCGAAGCATTGAACAAAAAAGCGATATCGGAAAAATCTCTTTTCATCGACACGCTACTCCAGAGCGGCCATATCGAAAAACGCGAACTCGCCCTGTTCTGTTCCGAAACCTACGGTTATCCGGCGCTCGATCTGTCGGCGCTCGATATCGCGGCGCTGCCGGAAAAAATCATCGACGCCAAGCTGATGCTGGGGCAGCGCGTCATCGTATTGGCCAAGCGCGGCAACAAGGTTACGGTTGCAATCTCCGACCCCACCAATACGCAAGCACTCGACCAGATCAAATTCCAAACCGGCTTGATTGTCGAACCAGTCATCGTGCAGCACGATGCATTGCTGCAATTGCTGGAGCAATTCGGTCAACACGCCGAGCAAAGTCTGAGCGATCTGATCGGCGACGATCTCGACATCAACTTCCTCGAAGACGATACCGCCGCGACAGCCGAGGCGGTAGGAACCGAGGTTGACGACGCCCCGGTGGTCAAATTTCTGCAAAAAATCCTGATCGATGCGATCAATCTGGGCGCATCCGATATCCACTTTGAACCGTTTGAAAAGTTTTACCGTATCCGTTTTCGCGTCGACGGCATTTTGCGCGAAGTCACGCAGCCTCCGCTGTCGATCAAGGAAAAACTGGCTTCGCGCATCAAGGTCATTTCCAGACTGGATATTTCAGAGAAACGTGTACCGCAAGACGGCCGCATGAAACTGGTAATTTCCAAAACGCGCGCCATCGATTTCCGGGTCAGCACCCTGCCGACCCTGTTCGGCGAGAAAATCGTCATGCGTATCCTGGATGCGAGTCAGGCCCAGATGGGGATTGACGCGCTGGGCTACGATGCGGATCAGAAGGAAATTCTGCTCAATGCAATCCAGCGCCCTTACGGCATGGTGCTGGTGACCGGCCCCACCGGCTCGGGCAAGACGGTGTCGCTGTACACCTGCCTGAACGTGATCAACAAACCCGGCATCAATATCTCGACCGCCGAAGATCCGGCCGAAATCCACTTGCCCGGAGTCAACCAAGTCAACGTCAACGACAAGGCAGGCCTGACTTTCGCGGTGGCGCTGAAATCTTTCCTGCGCCAGGATCCGGACGTGATCATGGTGGGCGAGATTCGCGATCTGGAAACCGCCGACATCGCGATCAAGGCGGCGCAAACCGGTCACATGGTATTTTCCACGCTGCATACCAACGATGCGCCCTCGACGCTGACACGTCTGATGAATATGGGCGTGGCGCCGTTCAATATTGCTTCTTCGGTAATTTTGATTACCGCCCAACGGCTGGCGCGCCGGCTGTGCAACTGCAAGCAACCGGCCGCCATCCTCGATGAAGCGCTGCTGCAGGCCGGCTTCAAGGAACAAGAACTCGATGGCAGCTGGCAACCGTTCAAACCGGTTGGCTGCGAACGCTGCAGCGGCAGTGGTTACAAAGGCCGGGTCGGAATCTATCAGATCATGCCGATTTCGGAAGAAATAGAACGCATCATCCTGGCGCACGGCTCCGCACCGGACATCGAGCGCCAGGCGGCACTGGAAGGAGTTCGCTCGCTGCGTCAATCGGGGCTGATCAAAGTCAGGCAAGGCATGACCAGCCTGGAAGAAGTCCTCGGCTGCACCAATGAATAACGGGAGATAGCAGATGGCAACCGCATCACGCAGCAGCGCAAGCGCGCGCCTGAACAAAGATGCGATCTTTGCCTGGGAAGGCAAGGACAAGAGCGGGAAAACGGTGCGCGGCGAAATCCGCGCCGGCGGCGAAGCAGTGGTCAGCGTCACGTTACGGCGCCAGGGCATTCTGGTCACAAAAATCAAGAAAAAGAATTTTCGCAGCGGCAAGCGAATCACCGACAAGGACATCACGTTGTTTACGCGTCAGCTGGCCACGATGATGAAGGCAGGCGTCCCACTGCTGCAAGCGTTCGATATCGTCGCCAAAGGCAATGCCAATCCGTCGGTTTCCAAGCTGGTCCAGGATATCCGCGCCGACGTCGAAACCGGGTCGAGCCTGAATCAGGCATTCCGCAAATTCCCCCTGTATTTCGATCCGCTGTTTTGCAATCTGGTGGGCGCCGGCGAACAGGCCGGGATTCTGGAAGATTTGCTGACCCGGCTGGCGGTATACAAAGAAAAAACCATCGCCATCAAAGGCAAGATCAAATCGGCGATGTTCTATCCGGTATCGATCCTGGTAGTCGCCTTCGTGGTGACCGCAGTGATCATGATCTGGGTGGTGCCGGCTTTCAAGGATGTATTCAAGAGTTTCGGCGCCGATTTGCCAGCGCCGACCTTGTTCGTGATGGCGATCTCGGATTTCTTCGTGCAATGGTGGTATCTGATTTTCGGCGTGACCTTTGGCGGTTTGTACCTGTTCTTCCAATCCTGGAAACGGTCGTTGAAGGTGCAGCAGACGATGGACCGGTTGCTGCTGAAGGCGCCGATTTTTGGCGCAGTGATCCGCAAGGCGACCATTGCGCGCTGGACCCGCACCCTGGCCACCATGTTCGCGGCCGGCGTGCCGCTGGTCGAATCGCTCGATTCGGTCGGCGGCGCTTGCGGCAATGCGGTGTACCTGGAGGCGACCAGAAGAATACAGACCGAAGTCAGCACCGGCACCAGCCTGACCGCTGCGATGCAAAATTCAGACGTATTTCCGAACATGGTCACGCAAATGGTATCGATCGGCGAGGAATCCGGCTCGCTCGACATGATGCTGGGCAAGGTCGCCGATTTTTACGAAGAAGAAGTCGATGATGCAGTAGCTTCGCTTTCCAGCCTGATGGAACCGCTGATCATGGTGATTCTCGGAGTGTTGATCGGCGGCCTGGTGATTGCGATGTACCTGCCTATCTTCAAATTGGGATCGGTGGTCTGATGCAGGAGTTTTCGTTCTTTGCCGCACCCGGCAATTCTCTGGGCGCTGCGCTGGCCGGCCTGTTTGGTCTGCTGATCGGCAGTTTTCTGAACGTGGTGATTTACCGCATGCCGAAAATGATGCAGCGCGAATCCGACAATTACGTCGCGCACGAAAGCGGCCTGAGCCTGCCGCACACGGACCGTTTCGATCTGATACTGCCGCCTTCCGCCTGCCCGCATTGCGGGCACCGGATCGGTGCACTGGAAAATATTCCAGTAATCAGTTATTTGCTGCTAAAGGGAAAATGCGGGTCTTGTCTGGCGCCGATTTCAGCCCGTTATCCGGTTATTGAGCTCCTGACAGCCGCGTTGTCGGCGCTGTTGATATGGCGTTTCGGTGCCGGCCTGGCAGGCTTGTCCACGCTGGCATTTGCCTATTTGCTTATTGCAATGACTTTCATCGATGCCGACACCCAATTGCTGCCCGACGACTTAACGCTGCCGCTGCTATGGACCGGATTGCTGGTAAATCTGAATGGCACTTTCACGCCGCTGTCGGATGCGGTGATTGGCGCAGTAGCCGGATATCTGATTTTGTGGAGTATTTATTGGGTGTTCAAATTTGCTACCGGCAAGGAAGGCATGGGTTACGGCGACTTCAAGTTATTGGCGGCGCTGGGAGCGTGGCTGGGCTGGGGCATGTTGCCGATGATCATCCTGCTGTCGTCAATAGTCGGCGCCACGGTCGGCATTTTCCTGATTGTATTTACCAAGCGCGGCCGCGACAACCCGATTCCATTCGGCCCTTATCTGGCTGGCGCAGGCATGATTGCATTACTTTACGGAAAATCAATCGCCGACAATACGTTGGGGATTTTGCTGTAAATAATTTTTCAGGGGAAGATATACAGTAACGTGTATTTTTATGATTCGCCTGAATTCATGCGCAAAAACCATGATTTTCTAACATACTCCCAGCTTATAAAATAAATTTAGGAAGCGGCCACCGCTTTCCCGCTCTGGAGGCATTCATGAAAAATCGATTCTCAGTCGGCCTGACCGGCGGCATCGGCAGCGGCAAGAGTACGGTAGCCGATCTGTTTGCCGCTCGCGGCGCAGCCATCATCGATACCGATCTGATTGCGCACCGCCTGTGCGCGCCGGATGGCGCGGCCATTGCCGTCATCCGTGCGACCTTCGGCCCCGCGTTCATTAGCGCCGATGGCGCAATGGACCGGGCCGCGATGCGCGACAAGGTATTTTCCGACCCGGCCGCAAAACAGCAGCTGGAAGCCATCCTGCATCCGCTGATACGGGACGAGACCGAACGCGCCGCACACCAGGCGCAGGGCGCGTATCTCATGCCGGTAGTGCCGCTGCTGGTCGAATCCGGCAATTGGGTGCGGCGTGTGACGCGGGTGCTGGTCGTCGATTGCCCGGAATCGCTGCAAATTGCGCGCGTCATGCAACGCAACCATTTGAGCCAAACCCAAGTGCGCGCGATCATGGCAAACCAGGCTTCGCGCGCACAACGTCTGGCTGCGGCAGACGACGTGATTGTCAATGATGCCGATGCCGAGGCTCTGGTGCCGCAAGTGGATCGCCTGCATGCGCTGTATCTATTGTTGGCAGCTAAATTTTCTCAACGTTTGTAATTTAAGCCCGCTTCGTTCAGAATCACACCATACTTAACCTTTACCGGGCTCCGCTTTGATTCTCTACGAATACCCTTTCAACGAGCGTATTCGCACGTTGTTGCGGTTGGAAGACCTGTACGAAAAATTCACTTTTTTCCTGCATCAGGAACATGCGCTGCAACATCATGTCGCCCTTTCCACCATTTTCGAAATGCTGGAAGTGGCCGGTCGTGCCGACCTGAAATCGGATCTGCTGCAGGAACTGGAGCGTCAGAAGCATACTTTGATCGGTTTTAAAAGCAATCCGAATGTAGAAGCCCGGCGGCTTGATGAAATCCTGCTCGAACTCGACCGCATCAGCACCGCGCTGATGGCCGCGCAAGGAAAAACCGGGCAAAACGTGCGCGACAATGAATGGCTAATGAGCATTCGCGGACGCACGATCATCCCCGGCGGTGCGTGCGAATTCGATTTGCCGTCGTATTACGCCTGGCAACATCGGTCGGCGCAACAGCGTTTTGATGATATATCCGAGTGGTTTTCGCCTTTATTGCCACTGTTCGAGGCATTGAATCTGGTGCTGCGGCTGTTGCGCGAATCGGGCAGCACCAGCAAGATCATCGCACAGTCCGGCACCTATCAGCAGATGCTGCAAGGCAAGGTATATCAGATGCTGCGGTTGACGATCGATGAAGAACTCAATTGCATCCCCGAAATTTCCGCCAACAAATACATGCTGTGGGTGCGTTTCGGTTGCCATGACGGCAGCATAAAGCCGAAAACCTTTGACGGCGATGTCCCGTTTGAGCTGACCTTGTGTAATTTTTGAGTGTATCCATGACTACTATCGTGAACTGTCCTACCTGCGGCTGCAAAGTCGAGTGGGTCGAAAAAAACCGCTTTCGTCCTTTTTGCTCGGAGCGCTGCAAGCAAATCGACCTGGGTGCCTGGGCCGAAGAAAAATACACAATCCCCGCCGTCAATCCGAGCGAGGATATCGACGACGACGGCAAATTGCAGCCCTGAACCGAGCGCCATGTCACACGCACTGGTGGCTGCGCAATTATTGCTGATCGCATTGATCGCGTGGCCCAGCGCGCCGCTCGCAATCACCGTCACGGGCATTGCATTGCTGGTTCTGGGTGTGGGCGCAGCAGTGGCCGCACTGGCCGTAATGCCGGCACGCACCTTCAGCGTATTGCCGGAACCCAAAAGCAGCGGAGAACTGGTTACGCGCGGCATTTACCGCCATGTCCGGCACCCGATGTATCTGGCAGTTCTACTGTGCGGCATCGCCGCCGCTCTGGCATACGGCACTACTGCGAAATGGGTGTTGCTGGCGCTGCTGGCCGGCGTTCTGGCACTCAAGATCCGGCGCGAGGAACGCTTGCTGCTGGCCCGTTTTCCCGACTACGCCGCCTATCGCCAGAGAACCAGCGCGATCATTCCTTATCTTTTGTAGCAGACGGGTAACGCACAACATCCAGCCATTCCAGCAGCGGAATGGTGGCCGGCAACAATGGCGCCACCCCGACGCTGCCCTGCCATGCGAACGCCTGCCCTTCCAGGCTTTGCGGTTCGCCGCGCCATGCGCTGCTGAGGTAAAAATGCAGCCGCACATGGGCGTGCGGATAGATGTACTCGACGCCGCACCAAGGCTCGGCGGTCACGATTTCGATGCCGAGTTCTTCGATAAATTCGCGTTTAAGCGCATTCAGAATCGACTCGCCCGGCTCAACTTTACCGCCGGGAAATTCCCAATAGCCGGCGTACGGCTTGCCGGGTGGCCGCTGCGCCAGCAAAACATCGCCGTTTTGCTGCATGAGAATACCGACTGCGACCGCAATCGGGACTGGAGCGGATTCAGACATCGAATAATCCTAAAGAAATACTACATACCGTATTTAACAAACCCGCATTAAACGTATGCGGAAAATAGTGCATTTAAGAGCATACTCCGTCAATCGTTCATTCTTCCAGCATGATCGCGGGAAAACTGCCACGCTACGCGACCGGAGCGCGAGCCGCGCTGCAACGCCCAGCGCAGCGCATCGGCGCGGGCTGCAGCAATCTGATCGGCATCGCAGCCGAACGAAGCCAGCCAGTGCGCGACGATTTCGAGATAATCGTCTTGCTTGAACGGATAAAACGATACCCACAGCCCGAAGCGCTCGGACAGAGAGATTTTTTCCTCGACCGTTTCGCCCGGATGCAAATCGCCGTCGTCGCTGCGCTTGTAGGTTTCATTGTCTGCCATGCGTTCCGGCAACAGATGACGCCGATTGGACGTGGCGTAAATCAGCACGTTGTCGGATTGCGCGGCGATGCTGCCGTCGAGCGCGACTTTCAGCGCCTTGTAACCGCCCTCGCCTTCTTCGAAGCTGAGGTCGTCGCAAAAAACGATGAAGCGCTCGGGCCGATTGGCCACCAGATCGACGATATCGGGCAAATCGGCCAGATCGGCCTTGTCGACTTCGATCAGGCGCAGGCCTTGCGCTGCATAGCGGTTCAGGCAAGCCTTGATCAACGAAGACTTGCCGGTGCCGCGCGCGCCGGTCAGCAGCACATTATTGGCCGGCCGCCCCTCGACGAATTGCCGGGTGTTTTGCTCGATCTGCTGCTTTTGCGTCCCGATATTGTGCAAGTCCTGCAAATCGATGGCGGCGATATGCGCGACCGGTTGCAGAAAGCCGGTCGCCTGGCCGGACCGCTTACGCCAGCGGAATGCGGTAGCGCGATTCCAGTCGGTGGCGTGAGCCGGCGGCGGCAGGATTGCCTCCAGGCGCGCGAGCAAGCTTTCAGCGCGCATCAAAAATTGGTCGAGTGGTGTCATGGCGGAAAACGGTGAAAGGAAGAGAAGCCAGGCCCGGCGATGCGCCGGGCCTGGCAATTACAACCGCTAAGAGTTAAGAGCGGTAATCGGCATTGATGGTCACATAGTCGTGCGACAGGTCGCAAGTCCAGACCGTGGCGTTGGCTTCGCCGCGCGCCAGCGTGACGCGCACCGTGATTTCGCTTTGCTGCATCACGCGCTGACCATCGTGCTCCTGATAGTCGGGATTGCGGCCGCCATTCCTGGCGACCCAGACATCGTCCAGATACAGGTTCAGCCGGCTGACGTCGAGATCGTCGACGCCGGCATAACCGATTGCGGCCAGTATGCGGCCCAGGTTCGGGTCGGACGCGAAAAAGGCAGTCTTCACCAGCGGTGAATGGGCAATCGAGTACGCGATCTTGCGGCATTCCTCGACGGTTTTGCCCTGCTCCACCGTGATCGTCATGAACTTGGTCGCGCCTTCGCCATCGCGCACGATCGCCTGCGCCAACTGTTGCGCCAGAACGGTCACCGCCTGCGCCAGCGCCGCGTATTCGCTGGAACCGATATCGTTGATTTCCAGCGCGGCGGTGCCGGTGGCGATCAGCATGAACGAATCGTTGGTCGAAGTGTCGCCATCGATAGTGATGCAATTGAACGAGGTATCGGCGATTTGCTTGACCAGATGATCGAGCACCGGCTGCGCCACCTTCGCATCGAACGCCAGGAAACCCAGCATGGTCGCCATATTCGGCTTGATCATGCCGGCTCCCTTGCTGATGCCGGTCATCGTGACCGTGACGCCATTGATCGCCACGCTGGATGACGCAGCCTTGGGCTGGGTATCGGTGGTCATGATCGATTCGGCCGCATTGAACCAGTTGTCCTCGGCCAGATTGGCAATTGCCTGCGGCAGACCGGCGACGATGCGCTGCACCGGCAACGGCTCCAGGATCACGCCGGTGGAAAACGGCAAGATCTGCGTCGCATCGCAGCCGAGCAAGCCAGCCAGCGCAATGCAGGTCGCATTGGCATCGGCCAGACCGGATTCGCCGGTGCCGGCATTGGCGTTACCGGTATTAACGACCAGTGCGCGCACTCCCTTGCCGGACTGCGCAACCGCAGCCAGATGGGCTTTCGAGACCTGCACTGGCGCCGCGCAAAAACGATTGGTGGTAAAGACGCCGGCAACGGTAGCGCTGTCAGCCAGTTGCAGCACCAGCAAATCCTTGCGGTTGGGTTTTTTCACGCCGGCTTCAGCATGGCCGAGCAGGATGCCCGATACCGGCTTGAGGTCGGCAGCGAGCGGGAGAGGAGAATTGACAGCCATGGTATGAGCACTCTAGCGATTGACGAAAAACGTATTGTAATCGTTATGCCGCAAGTTGCTGGTCAACACAAAACGGAAAGCACGATTCTCCGCTCCATTAAAAAAGACGGGCAAGCCCGTCTTTTTATACGAAACAACTGCAGCCGTTTATACCAGCTTGCCGTGGCATTGCTTGTACTTCTTGCCGCTGCCGCAAGGGCAAGGATCGTTGCGCCCGACTTTCGCCACTTCGCTGACATCGGGGCGCTGCACGCCTGTTCCCGGCTGAGCCGTAGGTGCCAGCAAATCTTCCGGCGCCGCATTCGCATCGAAATCCGCATGCTGGTAATGCACGTTTTCGACATGCGATTGCGCCAGATCCAGTTCGGCCGCCTCGATTTCTTCGCGCGACTGGATGTGTACCGTCATGATGACTTTGGTCACATCGTGCTTGATCAAATCGAGCATCTGACCAAACAATTCAAACGCTTCGCGCTTGTATTCCTGTTTCGGATTCTTTTGCGCGTAACCGCGCAAGTGAATACCCTGGCGCAGGTGATCGAGCGCCGCCAGATGTTCGCGCCAGTGCGAATCGACGCTTTGCAGCATTACGCTGCGCTCGAAACCGGCAAACGGCTCGCGCCCGACAATCGCAACCTTGGCGTCGTATGCACCAGTGGCGGCCTGCAATGTACGCTCCAGCAAGTCTTCGTCGGACAGGTTGGTTTCGGTTTCGAGCATGTGCGTCAGCGGCAATTCAATCTGCCATTCGTTGGCCAGCACCGCTTCCAGCCCCGGAATATCCCATTGCTCTTCCATCGACTCGGCCGGTACATAGGCACGGAACATGTCGGTAAACACGCCGTTGCGCAAAGACGCAATCATTTCCGACACATCGCTCGATTCCAGCAATTCGTTACGCTGGGTATAAATTACCTTGCGCTGATCATTGGCGACATCGTCGTATTCCAGCAATTGCTTGCGGATGTCGAAGTTGCGCGCTTCGACCTTGCGCTGCGCCGATTCGATCGAGCGCGACACGATGCCGGCCTCGATCGGCTCGCCTTCCGGCATTTTCAGGCGATCCATGATCGCACGCACCCGGTCGCCGGCAAAAATGCGCAGCAGCGCGTCATCCAGCGACAGGTAAAAGCGTGAGGAACCGGGGTCGCCCTGGCGCGCGGCACGACCGCGCAACTGGTTGTCGACCCGGCGCGATTCATGTCGCTCGGTACCGATGATGTGCAGGCCGCCGGCTGCCAGCACCTGGTCGTGCAGCGCTTGCCAGCCGTTGCGTAGCTCCAGCGCGCGCGCCTGTTTGTCGGCATCGGATATGGACGGGTCGGCTTCGATGGTTTGTATCGCATTTTCGACGTTGCCGCCCAGTACGATATCGGTACCCCGACCGGCCATGTTGGTCGCAATCGTGATCGCTTTCGGGCTGCCGGCCTGGGCGATGATCTCGGCTTCACGCGCATGCTGCTTGGCGTTGAGGACGTTGTGCGGCAACTTGGCCTTATCCAGAATGCTGGACAGAAGCTCCGAATTTTCAATCGAAGTGGTGCCCACCAGCACCGGCTGACCGCGCGCATAACAATCCTGAATATCCTTCAGCATCGCCTGGTATTTTTCTTCAGAAGTCTTGTAGACCTGATCTTGCTTATCCTTGCGCTGGTTCGGCTTGTTTTGCGGAATTACCACCGTTTCAAGAGCGTAAATCTCCTGGAATTCGTAGGCTTCGGTATCGGCAGTGCCGGTCATGCCGGCCAGCTTGCCGTACATGCGGAAATAATTCTGGAACGTGATCGATGCCAGCGTCTGGTTTTCGTTTTGAATCTTGACGCCTTCCTTCGCTTCCACCGCCTGGTGCAAGCCGTCGGACCAGCGGCGGCCGGTCATCATGCGGCCGGTGAATTCATCGACGATGACGACTTCGCCGTTTTGGACCACGTAATGCTGATCCTTGAAATACAGTGCATGAGCGCGCAATGCCGCATACAGATGGTGCACCAGCGAAATGTGGGTCGCGTCATAAAGCGAACCGCCTTCGGCCAACAATCCCATCTCGGTCAGAATTTGTTCGGCCTTTTCGTGGCCGGCTTCGGTCAGCAGCACCTGATGCGCTTTCTCGTCCTTGGTGTAATCGCCGGGCACTTCGACCTTGCCCTTGCCGTCCGGCGTTTCTTCGCCAATCTGCAGCGTCAGCAGTTTGGGTAATTCATTGATTTTGTAATACAGATCGGTATGATTTTCCGCTTGGCCCGAGATGATCAGCGGCGTGCGCGCTTCATCGATCAGAATCGAATCGACTTCATCGACAATCGCGAAATTGAGGCCGCGCTGGACCCGCTCCGACGCTTCGAACACCATGTTGTCGCGCAGATAATCGAAGCCGAATTCGTTGTTGGTGCCGTACGTGATATCCGCTGCATACGCAGCCTGTTTGCTGTCGTGATCCATCTGCGACAGATTGACGCCGGTCGACAAGCCGAGCCAGCCGTACAGCCGTCCCATGCCGGTAGCGTCACGCTGCGCCAGATAGTCGTTGACGGTAACGATGTGCACGCCCTTGCCGGTCAGGCCATTCAGGTACGACGCCAGAGTCGCCATCAGGGTTTTGCCCTCGCCGGTACCCATTTCTGCAATCTTGCCCTGGTGTATCACCATGCCGCCGATCAGCTGGACATCGAAATGGCGCATCTTGAGCACCCGCTTGCTGGCTTCGCGGCACACCGCAAACGCTTCCGGCAACAGGTCGTCAATTTTTTCGCCATTGGCAATGCGCTCCCTGAAGGCCGGGGTCTTGGCCTGCAATTGCGCATCCGAGAGTTTTTCCATCTCCGCTTCAAGCGCATTGATCTCACGGACGGTTTTTTGATATTGCTTGAGCAGGCGCTGGTTGCGACTGCCGAAAATCTGGGTCAGTAATGACATACTTGGATTCTAAAAAAGCGCCGGAAAAATGACTCGATGCATCTGCACTGCGCATTTACACTGCATAACTGCTGGCATCGGGCCGGACTATGTCGAACATTGGATTTTAGCATGCGATTTTCTGCATATTGGGCTAAGCGCAACGGAAACAATGCCCAATTGCTCATGCCGCTCCACGAAAACCGGTGACAAAACTGCATTTCACGCCGGAGAGCCGGTCGGACTGTAGCGGATATGGTAAGGTTCCGCGAATGCGTTCCCCCTCCTATACCCCCTATCAGCGCAGCGCCCGTCCCAGCCAAGCTGCGCGCACGCCCTTGGAAGCGAAAGATTTTTTGCGGGTGCACGACAAGATGGCGGCGCTGATGCCGACTATCACCAGAATGGCGGCGCTGCAAACGGATTGCGCAGCGGCGCTGCCGGCGATGTTCGAAGCATGTGCAATTGTGCAATTCGAATCCGGCCAACTGGTGCTATCGACGCCGAATGCCGCACTGGCGGCGAAACTCAAGCAGCAATTGCCGAAACTGCAGGATGTTCTGCTGCAGCGCGGCTGGCAGGTGAATGCGATCCGCCTCAAAGTCCAGGTTGCCCCCTCTTTGCAAAAACCGCCACCACCCTCGAAGCAGCTGGTTCTGCCGCAGCAAGCCCGGTCGGCGCTGGCGGTGCTGGCCGATACGCTGGAAGATTCGCCCCGCAACGCCGCACTGAAAGCCGCGATAGCAGCGATGGCACGGCGCGACCGCGACTGACCCCAGATCCGCTTAGTAGATTAAAAATGACGGGTATGCTGAAAAATACCGTATCTCCCGCTGTATTTATATGGCTAAAATAAAATACAACATACTGTATAGATTTAACGCCAGCCCTACCAAATCCAGAACATCAATACCCAGTTGGCATCGACCAAGGCCAGCGCCAGGCTAAATATGCCCAGCGCACCGAGCCGCCGCCAAGCGGATGCCGGATACTGGCGGCTGATCCCTAGTGCCAGCCAGAGCGACCAGAGACTGGCACCGATCAACAGCATCAGCCGCAAGTCGCTGACCCAGAATACCGGCACGCCGTCGTTCTTGAGCAAATTGACGGTCAACGCCGACAGACCGAGAAATACGCCGCAACCGGCCAGCGGAATCAGCGCCTGACTGAAATGGTAAAAACGCTGGCGCTGCCACGGCCCCAGCAAGCGGCTGGCCAAACCGATGATCGCGGACAGCGCGCAGCCCATCAGCACGCCCATGCCCAAAATGTAACCGCTTACCAGCGCGCCATCGAGCCAGGAAAACACATCGCGCTGCGCCGGATAATTGGTCAGCAGCCACCACGGCGCATTTTCGGCGAACGGCCACAGGATATCGCGCTCGATCAGCCATTCGGCGATCAATTGCTTGACTTGAATGAAATGCGGATTGACCGTCCACTGGAAAGCGCCGAGCGCAATGCCCAACAGGCCGAACAAAATCAATACGCTCTGCCAGCCGGTCGCCAGACGCGCGCCCAGCTTGACCACTTCGTGATTCGGCGTGCGGGCAGTCAACGCAATCGCTTCGCGATGGCCGCTGCAACGTCCGCATGAATGGCAATCGCTGGCGCCTTCCATCTGGCGCATTGCCACCAGCGGCGCGCAATTGACCGGCACGATCCTGGTCACGCTATGGTAAGAAGTGCGCCACGCTTCGGCATCGACTTTGTAATGCATCGGCGCCAGCTTGCTCATCAAGCCGAACACGCCGTTGACCGGGCATAGATATTTGCACCAGACGCGCTTTTCGCGGCCGTACAAATAGCCGATGACGATGGCGGCCACAGTCGAGCCGCCCAACACCAGCAAAACCGCTTTCGGATATTGATAGACGCTCACCAGTTGACCGTACAGCGTGGTCAGGCTGAAGGCGACGAACGGCCACCCGCCCCAGCGGACCCAGCGCGGAATCGCGCGGTTGCGGCCCTTGCTGCTGGCCCATTCCGATAAAGCCCCTTCCGGACACAGCACGCCGCACCACATCCGTCCGACCAGCACCATGCTCAACAGCACGAATGGCCACCAGATGCCCCAGAATACGAACTGGGCGAAAATGGTCAGGTTGTTGACGATATGCGCACTTTCGTCCGGCAACGGCAGTACCGCCGGCACCACCAGCAGCGTGACGTAAAACAGCACCACCACCCATTGCACGCGCCGGATCAGGCTGCCGTGGCGCTGCAGCCAATGTCCGAACGGAGCCAGTGCCAGCGCGCTCATGCTGCTGCAGTCGGACGACGGCTTAAGCGCATCATCCAGCGAATGGCGAGCCAGTAGGCGACGAAGACGATCAGATTCAGCAACGCCGGACGGGCCCGGTAACCGGTAAAGGACGACACCAAGCTGCCCAGCACCGAACCGTCATCGAGCAAACCGGTAGTATCCCAAACCTGCGCGACGATCACCGGCAGCAATTGCACGTCGATCAGCTTTTCGATTCCACTCATCAGCAGCGAGCAAGCCAGCAGCAGCAGCAAGACTTCGGTGACGCGGAAAAATGCGCGCCACGAAACCAGCTTGCCGCCTAGTTGCAGCAATGCGAAAGTAGCGCCCGCCAGCACTGCGCCCAAACCCAGCGCCAGCCAGAATTGGGCGGAAGCGAAGCCGTTGCTGCCCATTGCCAGACTCGATAAGAACACCACTGTTTCACTGCCTTCGCGCGCGACCGCGATCGCCGCCAGCGAAAACACGCCCCACCAGTTTTCGGTTTGCGCATTGACGCTCAACGTTTGCTCCATATCGCGCTTCAGGCGCTGTCCGTTGCGGCGCATCCAGAACACCATCTGGACAATCAGTATTGCGGCCGCCAGCAGCATGCCGGCCATGAAATAGGCATGCTCCTCTTCCGACAGCGCATCATTCATCGCGTCGATCCCCAACCCCAGCAGGAAAGCGCCGGCCAAGCCCGCCAGCACGCCGCCCCACAGATACTTGAGGCCGCGCGCGCCGGCCGGATTGTGCGACAGCCACGCATACAGGATGCCGACCACCAGCATTGCTTCGACGGTTTCGCGCCACATCACGAACAGGATTTGAGTGAAATTTTGCATGATGATTGGATGAATACGAATGAAGACGGTATGGAAAGATTTATTTTGCGACGATGCTGCCCTGTCCCACGCTGACGTGGAAATCATCGAAATATTTGTATTCGCCAGGCTCTAGCGGATAAATCACGACAAACGATTTTCCGCCCGGACTCAACGCCTTTTCCTTGCGCAATTGCTTGCTCTCGAACTCGATCGCTTCAGTGCCGACGTTATGGATTTCCAGCTTGAATTTCTTGCCGGCCGGCACTTGCAGCACTTTCGGCGCGAACACGCCATTGTTGCAATTCAGACTGAAAGTGAGCAAATCCTCACCGCCAAAAGCCGCGCCTGCGAAAAGCAGGGCGGCGCCACATACTGCCAATTTATTGAACATCGCGCCTCCGTAACTACAGCCGGATCACTGATCCGGCCCGTGTCGATCAATAACCACCTTTTTTGCCGGTACCGGCAAAGGTGAAATCGTAATTCAGATCAAATGGCTTGAACCATGGTGCAACTCCGGTTTCCTTGTCGACATGGCGGCCGAAATGCGCGTGGGTATTGGACGACGGCGGTAGCATCGTCAGTTTCAGCTTGTATTTGCCGGGACCGGACAGCTTGACGTTATCGCCATAATGCGGGCCATCGCTGGCCTGCATCGGCATCATGTCGCCGGCAGCCTTGAAATTGCTGCCGACCTTGCTCACTTCGTACTTGACCACCAGATACGGCATCCAGTCGCCTTCGGCAAACGCATTCGGATTGTCCTTGACCGCATGAATATCCGCCTCAAGATGGATATCGGTAGATTCCACCTTGCCCATCATGCCTTCCGGGTCCATCTTGATCGGCTGCAAATACACTGCGCCGATTTCCATGCCGTGCATGATCTGGTGCTTGCCGATCGGCGTTTCGGCTGCAGTAGCGGCACCGAAAATCAATGACAGACTGGAGAGCAAAAGGGTACCTAACGGATTCTTCATGATGTACTTGCCTTCATAACGTTTATCGAATGGAATGATTCTAGCACAACAATAAGAATCATTCTCATTTGTCTTTATATTTTTTATGCAGGCAAAAATCTCGTTATCCGGTCCATTCTCCGTTAGTTATTCTGACGTTTATTCAACACGACCAGCGCAATGCCGCCCAGGATCGCCAACGATGACAGCAGCAGGCGCAACGTGATCGGCTCGTGCAGAAAAACGATGCCGCCGGCCGCTGCGATTACCGGCACGCTCAATTGCACGGTCGCCGCAGTGGTCGTGCTCAGGCCGCGAATCGCCGCGAACCAGACCACATATCCGAGGCCGGATGCAATCGCGCCCGACAGCACGGCGTACAACACGCCAGCACCATCGAGCCGCAGCTCCGATAGCAGCGCCATGCTCACGCTAAGACCCAGCGCCAGCCATGCGGCACGCCTGAAATTGCCCGCGGTAGCCGCTACCGCATCCGGCACGCCGCGTCCGTACAATGAATACACGCCCCAGGAAATGCCGGCCAACAGCATCAATACAGCCGCGCCGAGCGGCGGCGCCGCCAGCCCCGGCAGCATGATGGCCACCAGGCCGCCCACTGCCAGCGCAAAGCCGCCGCCCTGACGCAGCGTCAAGCGATCGCCGCCCAACCATCCGGCGGTCAGCATGGTTGCTTGCACCGCACCAAATAACAGCAGCGCACCGGTTCCGGTAGCCAAGCCGGCATAGGCAAAGGAAAACGCAGCCGCATAAACAAACAACGCCAGTGCAGAGCGCCAATTGCCGCCTGCCTTGCGCTGACTGGCACCGCTGCGCAGCGCGATTATCAGCCACAGCATCAGCGCACCCGACACCAGCCGGATCGCCGCAAAACTGGCGGCATCGATGGGCGTAGTGCGCAATGCAAAGCGGCACAGCAAGGAATTGGCCGCAAAAGCGATCATTGCGGTCAGTGTTAAAAATATCAGGCGGGCTGGCGACATGGCATGGGCTGGGCAAATGAAGTGGCAGCTATTGTGCACCCGATTGGAGCCGAAAATGTGCTGTGGCAAGCATAATTCAGCGCTGCCTTTGCGGCCGGAATACGCTGGCATCGGCATAAAATGCTGCATCCTGGCCGAGCCACCAGCCCGGCACACCCAACACCGGCAGCGGCGTGAAGTCGGCGGTACTCAGCGCGTGACGCTCCAGTTTCTGCGCCACCGCAGCATCGATCCAGCCGCGACCGCTCACCGCGTCGAGCGTGAAAAATTCTGGCGGCGCCAGCACTACCCAGGTATGAGCGGTGATTGCCTTATAGGGCGACACCAGCTTTTCCATTAATGCATGGCCGAACAGCCAGACCTGGGCTTCGCTGCCGAAACTGGCACGCTGCCCGATGAAGGCGTCGTGCCATTGATGGGTCCGCAACGCATCCACCAGCGCCCGGCCTGACTGCGCATCACCCACTACCAGCAGCGCCGCGTTTTCATCGAAGAGTGTGGCTGCATCGCGCGCCGGCCCGCGCGACTTGCCGACGCCCGCCACTGCAATCTGCGCCGCCTGCAATGCATTGAGCGCCCGCTTGATGCGCGGAAAACTGAGCCACACCATTGCATTGAAAAAGTCATGCAGATTCTCGCGCGTCGGCACGCAACCGGCGGCGCCGATGAAGGCTTCATACGCAGTGTCTTCGGGCAAGCTTTCCTGCGGCACGAACGTCAACGGCAAGCCGCGCTGGTTGCACAATCCCTGCGCAACGGCCTGCGCATTGAGCGCTGTGCGCCAATCCGGCGCACGGAGGATATTTTGGGCGGCTGCGTGAATCGACGCATACCAGAGGCGGGACCAGTCAATGGAAGAGTAAAAGAACTGTGACATGCCGCTTCAGCCTTGCTGTAAATATGCCATATAGAAATATTACGGGAGTATATAGCAAAAACACAAGGCATCCGCTTATGTTCATTGCGGCGTTTAAAATACTAAGTCTAGTATATCGCTCTCCAGCGGCAGCGATTGCCCCTCAGCTGCTTAGCCGTCTGCGCGCAGCAACGTTCGGCCAGGCCCCAACGCAGCGCTGCAGGACGCAATTTCACCAGCGCGAACACCCGTGATAAACGATTAAACTCCCGCGTTACAGTCAAAACGCACTGTAACGCGGGAGTTTAATGAATGCTGAAAAACGGATTTTCAGACGTTGAACGCTTTAGTATATCAATCCGCGTTCCTTGCTTGTCCTACCTTTACTATTCATGTTCGGTGACGATACGCTGTTCCACCCTCCTTTCATCTGCCATACATGTCATCGACACTGGATTTGTAGTTCTTCATGTACTCTTTCGTTTCTGCTTTTACCTCTTCGCGTGTACGCCCGGAATAGCGCGAACCTGCGACTCCGCTCGCACCGGGGCGAGCCCATTCATTGGTATACCCACGCTCGGAATCCATTATCAAGCCTTCTGCGCGGGCGCGCTCCAAGTCGGCCCGAACCTCGGCACGGGATTTAGTCGAGACAGGAAGCGGTTCGTCAGAATAAGAATGATCTGCGAAAGTTGAACCGGCAGTCGCCATCGCAGACAACGCGATCGCCGCCACCATCAATGCTCTGGTTTTCATGATAGCCTCCAACCAGTTTAAAACAACACCTTTACCAGCGGCTTCTTCACGATATGCATTACGCGCATAAACTGCTGAAAGAGCCGCCGCTCCAAGCTTGCAGAATAAAGCAACGCACCTTAGTGCAAGCCACCCTCGAGACTTGCTGAATGTGCTGAAATAAAATTACAGCTTTCTTCAGAAACCCACGTCAGCCTTACAACTCACCTTATTTCAAACTGGCGCATGAACGAATCTCAATTAAATCTTAGGTGAAAAAATGGGCAATTCAAGCCAAATCGCGTCCTTAACACGCATATTTAATATGCAATAGAGGTATGCAATAACCTGAAATTTTGCAACGCATTTAACCGTAAAATGCATTATTTTCGGCTTGGCCCCGCTGCACCGCGCATTTGTTGCGCTGCGCCAAACTGATCCGGCACTCTCGCCGCAACCTTGTCAACGGCGGAGCCTGCGGTTTCGGGCGTTTCGAAATGAAATAGCCGCATCGCAAGACGGGTAAATTGCTGGTGTTCGGGAGGCGTTCTGCCATGCCAACTGGCGAGATAATCATAAAAACCCGTTTGTCCTTGCCCAGTTTCGGGATTAAGAAAACCGACCGCTTGCCAATCCTGGTTATGCTCGAGAATAGGTAGGAACAAATTGGCGACCAACTCATTTTTCCCGCGCAAATAAGGATTTTCAAGCAATAGCGGGCCATTTTTCCGGAACCATTGTTCCAGTGATGTGTTGGCGGGCAAGCGACGATGCGGCTCGTTTTGCACGCGCGCGGTAAATTCACGCAAGGTCGATGCATACGAAACCCATTCCGCACGCGGCGGAAGCTGCTCCCAGCGCGACGACAATTGCCGCAACGTATAGAGCGAAACGGCTTCGCATAGCGTTTCCTCGAACCATAAATTGGAAGCCACATTAGGCGGTGCATGATTCTCGTACCGGGCAAGAATATGGAACATTTCGTGCGAGAACTCGTACACATATTCTGCCCAGCGCTGGTCTTTTGCTGCCAGATAGACCTGATATTCGTTTTCCGGCCCCTTCTGATACAGCACGATCGGCGCTTGCCGCGTGGAAGAAACGACGATCGGATTGAGTTGCCGCTGCGGAAAATGCACCAGCAATGTGTCAGCGACCGCATATAGAAGGCTTTCGATTTCCTCTGGCTTGGCCCCGCCCCATCCGCCCTGCTCCACCCGTATCACGACCCGGCGGCTGCTCTCCGTACCTTTGCCGGTACCGGATTTTTTCGGTTGCTCGACGCGCACGTCGGCAGCACGCGCTCCGTGCGGGCTCAGCATCGACAGAGCAAGCGATGCACACAAAACGATGCGTTTCATGTCTGCCTCCGCAACCTCCAATAACAATTACGCACGGCATGCAAGTTGACCATTTTCACGATTTCCCGAGTAATATCCGCAACCGACGTTATCAATATAGTTCATCAGCATGCGCGAGTTCAAGTGCCACTTCGGCGGCTACACAACAAGAATTTATTGCTAATTTGCAAATTAAAGTGATATTATTGCTGGTTATTACACATATTCACGACAGCACAAGGTGCTTGCCGCCAACCCCTGAAAAAAACAGGCGACGAATCGGACTGCAGCCGGTATCCAAGCGTCAGCAAGAGTGTAGTGCGCGGAATTACACATAGGGGTATATTTCATATCCGCAATAAAAATATGCGGAAACTACTATTAAAATAGTGATACCCCCTTATATTTCATAAAATAAATGCATTCTGGGACGGCTGCGCGCGGTTTGCGGATGTGCGTCACATCGTAAATTTGCAGCTTTTCAAAAGGCGTGTGTGGGTACCCGGGTAAAAATATTGCTGGCGTTCATGATCTCCTTCGCGCTGATGGCAACCATCAGCTTAACTTTGCTTGGGCGGAGCATGAATGCAAGTTACGATGCGATCGAGCATCGGGATCTGACTGCCAATATGGGGCGCGTGGTGCAAAGCATCGAAGCGAGTCTGCAGCACTTGAATACACTGACCCGCGACTGGTCGGTGTGGACCGAGATGTACGATCACGCCGCCCATCCGAATCCCGCCTGGGCGCAAGAAAACATCGGCAATAACGCGATGGAACCCGCCGATCTGTCGCTGGTGATGATCTTTGGCACGCAGGGCCGGCTCATATCGATGACCACGCACGACAAAAAAGGCGGCAAATTGCAGTTGCCGACCCTGCAAGCCAGTCCTTACCTGGCATTGCTCCAAACGGATGCACATCAACCCGGGTGCGGCCTCATGAAAACAGATGCAGGCTTGATGCTGACTTGCTGGGCGCGTATTACCAAAAGCGATTCCAGTGGCGACTTCGTTGGCACGCTAGTTTCAGGACGGCTGCTGGACGCCGCCCTGACATTGAAATTGCGCGAACAAACCAGGCTGCCGTTCGAGGTGCATGCAGCGCGGATATTGCCGCAAGGCCTGCAGCTCTGGCCCGACATGCTGTCGCCGCCAGGATTCGGAAGCGGCGACTTCTCGACTTCGCACGATGCCAATACATATCATCTGTATTACCGCTTGCACGATGTATTGCACGAGAACGCCGGCTTGATCACGCTGGACATGCCGCGCGAAGTGCATATACAAGGCGAACTGCTGTATCGGCAAGTGCAGCAGCAATTGGTGTGGACCGCATTGATCATGACGATTTTGCTGGCGGTAGCCGTGCATTTTCTGTTCGTGCAACGCCTGCGCAAATTCACCAGTCAATTGGTAAAGCTTACCGAGGAAACCGCCTGGGACAAGCGCATCGACATCAACGGATCGGATGAATTGGGCATTCTTTCCGGCAAGGTCAATATGCTGCTGCGGATGATCGAGTCAAAAATCAATATCCTCAAAGAATTGACGCTCACCGACACGCTAACCGGACTGCCGAACCGCAGAGCCTTCGATGCCAGGCTGGCGCTGGAGTTTTCGCGGAAACAGCGCAATGGCCGGTCCTTGGCTTTATTGCTGCTGGATGTCGATTATTTCAAGCTTTACAACGATCACTACGGCCATCCGGCCGGCGATATCGCGCTCAAGGAAGTGGCCGCAGCGCTGGGACGATCGCTGTTTCGCACCGCCGATTTCATTGCCCGCATCGGAGGAGAGGAATTTGCCATTCTGCTCCCCGAAACGGATGTTGACGGCGCCAAGAAAATGGCAGATCGGATTCGCATGCGATTACAGGAAAGCAGCATTCCCCATGCCGATTCCTGCGTCGCAGCGCATCTGACCGCCAGTATCGGGATTGCCATCGCCGGCAATGAAACGCTCGAGGCGCTGGTAAACCGCGCTGACCGGGCGCTGTACACCGCCAAGCGCGACGGGCGGGACCGCGCTTGTTGCGATGCGCGGGAAACCAGGTTAACCGCGAGCTGCCTTAAAGCAGTTTCCAGTTGATGCTTTCACCGCCATTCAGCGGCACGATGCTGGCGTCGCCCAGCGGCAATTCGACGGGCACCGTCCAGCTCTGGCGCTGCAAGGTCACGCTACCGGCATTGCGCGGCACATCGTAAAACGCCGGGCCGTTGAAGCTGGCGAACGCCTCCAGCTTATCGAGCGCACCGGCCTGGTCGAACGCTTGCGCATACAACTCCATTGCATGCAACGCGGTGTAACAGCCGGCACAACCGCAGGCATTTTCCTTCAAACCCTTCGGATGCGGCGCCGAATCGGTGCCGAGGAAAAAGCGCGGATTGCCGCTGACAGCAGCAGCCACCAACGCCTGGCGGTGGATTTCGCGCTTGAGAATCGGCAGGCAATAATAATGCGGACGGATGCCGCCCTTGAAGATTTCATTGCGGTTGTACAGCAAATGATGGGCGGTGATGGTTGCCGCAATCGGGCCCTCGGCCCGGGCTACGTACTGCGCTGCATCTTGAGTGGTGATGTGTTCGAGCACGACCTTCAGCTTCGGCATCGCCTGGCGCAACGGTTGCAAAACGCGCTCGATGAAGATTGCTTCGCGGTCGAAAATATCGATCTCGGGATCGGTCACTTCGCCATGCACCAGCAACGGCATGCCGACCTCTTGCATGGTTTCCAAAGTTTTATAACATTTGACCAGATCGGTCACGCCGGCATCGGAATTGGTGGTGGCGCCGGCCGGATACAACTTCACTGCATGGATGAAGCCGCTGTCTTTCGCGCGCAGGATTTCGTCCGGCGGCGTGTTATCGGTCAGATACAGCGTCATCAGGGGCTCGAAAGTCATGCCAGCCGGCAAGGCGGCCAGAATGCGATCGCGATACGCTGCTGCCAGCGCAGTGGCGGTGACCGGCGGCTTCAGGTTCGGCATCACGATCGCGCGGCCGAATTGACGCGCGGTATGCGGCAACACGGACGCCATCGCGGCGCCGTCGCGCAAATGCAAGTGCCAGTCGTCGGGACGGGTGATGGTGACGCTATCGGGGGAAGTATTTGGCATGGCGGCTCTTTCTGTGGATTGCCGCCATTTTACCCGCGTAGCCGGATTTCGAAAATCCGGCCGGCGCGTCAATTGCCGCCAGAGCAGCCATCAATCAGCACATACTTATTGCAGTAAATTTATACACTGCACGAAATATATGCGGAAAACATGGTGTTTTTCCATATACTCCAACCTTAAATATTGCCGACACAAGGCCGGCAATATTTAACGCGAGTCTGACAACCGCTGTTAATGGATGATCTTCGCCAGGAAGTCGCGAGCGCGCTCGGAACGTTGCGTATTGAAAAACTCATCCTTGGTGCAGTCTTCGACAATGCGGCCCTGATCCATGAAGATGACGCGATTTGCAACCTTCTTGGCAAAACCCATTTCGTGCGTGACGACCATCATGGTCATCCCTTCCTGCGCCAGGCCGACCATCACGTCCAGCACTTCGTTGATCATTTCCGGATCGAGCGCCGAAGTCGGCTCGTCGAACAGCATCGCCATCGGGTCCATCGACAGTGCGCGCGCAATCGCCACCCGCTGCTGCTGGCCGCCCGAAAGTTGGCCGGGAAACTTGTCTTTTTGCGCAATCAGGCCGACCCGTTCCAGATATTTCAAGCCGCGCTCGCGCGCTTCCTCGACGCTGCGCCCGAGCACCTTGATCTGACCGATGGTCAGGTTTTCGGTAATCGACATGTGCGGAAACAGCTCGAAGCTCTGAAATACCATGCCGATCTGCGAACGCAGTTTGGACAGATTGGTCTTCGGATCGCCTACCGAGACGCCATTGACGGTGATTTCGCCTTTCTGGAATGGCTCCAGGCCGTTGACGGTCTTGATCAGCGTCGATTTGCCCGAGCCCGATGGGCCGCACACCACTACCACATCGCCTTTTGCCACCGAGGTTGTGCAGTCGGCCAGGACCTGGAAATTGCCATACCACTTGCTGACGTTCTTAAGTTCAATCATCTTGTTTTCTCCTAATTTCTGAATGCGGTTTCGAATCTCTCGATCGGACGGATTTCAACGGATAATCGCAACTTTTTCCTGCAGCTTCTTGACCAGCAGAGACAAGCCGAAACTCATCACGAAGTACACCACGGCGACGAATAAATACATTTCCACCAGACGGCCGTCGCGCTGCGCGATCTTCGACGCCACACTGACGAAGTCAGGCACCGAACCCAATACATACACCAGCGACACGTCCTGAAACAGAATGATGGTTTGCGTGAGCAAGATCGGAATCATGTTGCGAAACGCTTGCGGCAATACCACGTTACCCATCATTTGCCAGTAATTCATGCCGATCGCGTAGCCTGCTGCAACCTGGCCGCGCGGAATCGACTGAATCCCGGAACGCATGATTTCGCAATAATAAGCGGCTTCAAATAGTATGAAAGTAATCAGCGCCGACGAAAATGCATCGACTTGAATCGGCTCGGAAGCGCCCAGAATCCAGGCGCCGATATAAGGCACCAGGAAGTAAAACCAGAAAATCACCAGAATCAGCGGAATCGAGCGGATCAGATTGACGTAGGTCGTGGCGACAAACGCGATTGCCTTGTTGTGCGACAAACGCATCATCGCCAGCAAAGTACCGAACAGGATACCGCCCAGCATCGCCAGGAATGTCAGCGTCAGCGTAAACTTCATGCCGGTGGTAAACAAATACACCCAGGAACGTTGAATAACGTCAAAGTCGAAATTAGCCAACATGATCAGTGTCCTCCCGCGCCGCTGCTGCTGGCGGCAATGAATCCGGGAACCGCCGTTTTTCTTTCCATCCAGTGCGCCAGAAACAGTGCGAACGCTGAAACAAAGATGTAAATGATAGTTGCTGCGGTGAGCGATTCAAAAGTCTGGAAAGTGAATTCCCGCATCGAGTAAGCGGCCGCCGTCAGCTCAACCAAACCGATGGTCAGCGCGACCGAGCTATTCTTGATGATCGCCGCAAATTCATTGGTGAGCGCCGGAATGATGATCCGAAACGACATCGGCAACAATATGTAGCGATACGTTTGCGGCAAGGTCAATCCAAGCGCCGTGCCCGCCATCCGCTGCCCCCGCGGCAAGGCATTGATGCCGGTCGAAACCTGAATCGCGACCCGTGCCGAGGTAAAAAATCCGAGCGCCAGAAAAGCGGTGATGAAGGATGCGTTCGGCAGCGCCTTGAGCCAATCGCCAATACTTGCCGGCACCACTTCGGGCATGACGAAATACCACAGAAACATTTGCACGATCAGCGGGATATTACGAAATATTTCGATATAGACATTCGCCAAGCGCACCAGCCACTTGTTGGGCATGGTGCGCACGGTGCCAATCACGGTGCCAATCACGAGCGCCATGATCCAGGCGGTGCCAGCGGTGGCAAGAGTCCATTGCAGACCCGCTAACAGCGTATCCATATAGGTATGGACGCCGTCAGGGGATTCCTGCCAGTAAACACTCCAGTTCCAGTGGTAATTCATTTTGTATCTCCTCTTTGGTGGGAGTGCATCCCGTGCAGTGCGATGCCGGTGTTTATAACAATTGCCAAGCACTGTACGGGAATTGCTGCGAAGTCAGCAGGATGTCGGGATACCACCCTGCGTAAAAAATTCTCGACGAATGCATGTGTTTATCGAAACCGGCAACTTCTCAAAGCAGATCGATTACCGGTCAACTGAACTGATGCGCAATTATTGTTTGACTGCCGCTTCCGAAAACAAAAATGGGAGGCTTGCGCCCCCCATTTTACTGATAGGAATGATCAGATTTATTTTTTCTTCAGCGAACCCTTTTGCGCTTCCGGCACCGCTGCATAGGCTGCAGGATCAGGAGAGTCGGTCGGATGGGCAAATGCCGCTTTCAATTCCGCGCTCATCGGAACATTCAGATTGATGCCTTTTGGCGGAATCGGGGACTGGAACCATTTTGCGTAGATTTTATTGATTTCGCCCGATTTGTAGACATTCGTCAACGCTGTATCGACGGCCTTCTTGAACTCAGGGTCGTCGCGGCGTTCGATAATGCCGTACGGCTCAACCGATAACGCTTCGCTGGTGATTGCGTAATCGTTCGGCGCCTTGGAGCTGGCAGCCAGCGAGAACAGCAAGATGTCGTCCATCGCAAATGCCGCCGCGCGACCGGTTTCCACCATCAGGAAGGCCTCCGCATGGTCTTTGGCCGCCAACACATTCATGCCCAGATTGCGTTCGCCATTGAGCATAGTGATTTGCTTGAGGTTCGAAGTGCCGGAAGTGGAGACGATAGTCTTGCCCTTCATGTCAGCCAGCGTTTTGATGTTGGCAGATTTTTTGGTCAACAGACGATTCGCGGTTACAAACATTGTCGGTGCGAAAGCGACGACTTTCTGACGTTCGGCATTGTTGGTCGCAGAGCCGCAAGACAGGTCGATGGCGCCGTTCGAGATCAGGGGAATCCGGGTGGCGGAAGTGACCGGAACCATCTTGACGTTGAGCGAAGTCATGCCAAGTTGTTTTTGGATCGCGGTGGCCGCTTTCATGCAGAGGTCGATCGAATAACCCTGATAGGATTGTTTATCGTCGAGGTAAGAGAACGGAATCGAAGAGTCGCGCACACCCAACGTAATGGTCCCGGTATCCTTGATTTTTTTGAGCGTACCGGTCAACTCCGCCGCCTGAACCGAACCTGCGAACAGGCCAGCGCCGATGAGAGCTACGACACATTTTGATAGTGTATGGATTTGCATAAATCTGACTCCTTGAAAATACTTCAGTGATATGGATAGCACCTGATTTCTCAGCATCTGCGTGCTGATGGCTCTATTGAATAACTCCTGCGGGAGATTCTTTGCTCGTCAAGAAAGAATTATTTCAGCCATCGGCAGGGATGAAACCAATGACATGATAAATAGCTGCTGCACGATCTGCAACATGCATTTTTCAGGCCGTCAATCCGCAGGGAAAACTTATGCTGAATCAAAAACGATGTATATAAGGGTTAACACGTAGAAAGATTATCCTGCGCAACACACAGGATAATCCTCTTCAAGATTCACCGCACCGTTTGACGGATGTTATGGATACAGACCGCGCACTTCGCGCGCCTGCAGGACGCGGGTACATGCAACGATGAAAGCGGCGGTGCGGAACGAAGTTTTATGTTCCTCCGACACTTGCCAGATCGAATTAAACGCTTCGCGCATGATGCGGGTCAAACGCTGGTTGATTTCGTCTTCGCTCCAGAAGAAGCTGGAGAAATCCTGCACCCATTCGAAGTAGCTGACGGTTACGCCGCCGGCGTTGGCGATTACGTCCGGCACGATCAGCACCCCCTTATCGTGCAGGATATCGTCGGCTTCCGGCGTAGTCGGGCCATTCGCGCCTTCGAGGATGATCTTGGCGCGAATCAGATGCGCATTCTGTGCATTGATCTGCTGTTCCAGAGCAGCCGGTATCAGGATGTCGCAATTGACGCCCCAGAACTGTTCGCTGGTGAGAACCGCATCTGCCGCAAAACCGGCGACGCTGCCATTGGCTTCCACATGCGCCAGCAGCGCCGGCACATCCAGCCCGCCTTCGTCATAGATGGTCGTAACGTGATCCTGCACCGCCACCACCTTGGCACCCGCTTCCGCAAACAGCTTCGCTGCCGTGCCGCCGACATTACCGAAACCCTGCACCGCAATACGGGCGCCCTTGATTTCCATCCCGCGTTTGACCGCTGCCTCGCAACCGACCACATATACGCCGCGCCCGGTCGCTTCGCGCCGGCCCAGGCTGCCGCCCAGTGAAATCGGCTTGCCGGTAACCACGCCGGTTGCAGTGCCGCCTACGTTCATCGAATAGGTGTCCATCATCCACGCCATCGTTTGCTCGTTGGTATTGACGTCGGGTGCCGGGATATCCTTGGTAGGGCCGATGATGATACCGATTTCGCTGGTATAGCGGCGCGTCATGCGCTGCAGCTCGCCTTTGGAAAGCGTCCGGGGATCCACGCGGATACCGCCCTTTGCACCGCCGTAAGGCACGTTTACCGCTGCATTCTTGACCGTCATCCAGGCGGACAGCGCCATCACTTCCGACAGCGTTACGTCTTGATGGAAACGCACCCCGCCCTTGCCGGGACCGCGCGACAGATTGTGCTGGACCCGATAGCCTTCAAAGTGCGCAACAGTGCCGTCATCGCGCTCGATCGGCACATCGACGATCAGAATCCGCTTGGGACGCTTAAGAGTTTCCACCCAGCGGCTGAGGTGGCCGAGATACGGTGTGACGCGATCGATCTGCTCGAGATACACGCCCCACGGGCCTAAGTGACTTTGATCAAGATACGACGGAATAACGTGATTGCTAGACATGGTGTAGCGGCTCCTTGATTGTTTGGGCGCCGGCTTGCAAGCACATAAACTTGCATCAGCCAAGGCGATACAACATCGTAAAGTAGCGTCCCACGCGAAGGCCAATGCTTTGTATGCATGTAACTATGCAAAACGCTCATAGTTATAGAAGCAAATAGAGATTGCCTTTCGATCGCCTATTCCGGCGGCAGCAATCGCCGGCCAACGGGGAGTCAAGATAACTTGCGTTGCACTGCCGGCCGCTTCTCGATCTGGCTGCGCCGCAGCAGGTAATCCCACAGTCGGGCAACCAGCGGCTTGCCCGGGTGCAACGCAGAAGGACGCTCCCGATACAGGCGAATTTCCATCTCTACTTCCCAGTCGCCGCTGCCGCCGTCAGCGCGCACCAGACGTTTTTCCTTCACTTCGCGCGTCACTGCGGATTCCGGCAGAAATGCCACGCCGCGCCCTTCCAGCGCCATCATCTTCAGGCCTTCGGCCATATCGGTTTCATAGCATTTTTCCAGGTGCAGGATCGTTTTGGCATTCGACAGAATCAGCTCGACCATGCGGCCGAAGTAGGCATTATTGGTATAGGACAGGAAGGGCAACGGTGCCACGGCACTGCCGGGCAACAGAAATTTCGGCACTGCCATTTTGTCGCAGCGGGAATAGGCACGCAGCGATTCGCGCCCCAGCGTAAGCATGTCGTAGCGGCTGGTGTCGAGCTGCAGCGGTTGCAGCGGATGGTGATAGCAGATCAGGAAATCGCAGCCGCCTTCGACCAGCGTCATCACCGCATCATGCACGTTGAGTGCAATCAGGCGCGTGCTGACCTGGCCGAAACCGGACTCCAGCGCGGTCATCCACTTTGGCATATAAGTCAGGGACAGAGTGTGCGGCACCGCAAAATCGATCGTGGTCAGGGTCGCCTTGCGCTTGCCGCGCAACAGCGCGCGCGCATTGTTGATTTGCCCCAGCACTTCCAGCGATTGCTCGTAAAACACTTCGCCGGCCGGCGTGAGCCGGGTCGGATACGAGGTGCGGTCGATCAGATCGGTGCCCAGCCAGGATTCGAGCGACTGGATGCGGCGCGAAAACGCCGGTTGCGTGACATGGCGCATTTCTGCAGAGCGGCTGAAACTGCCGGTTTCCGCCAGGGAAATGAAGTCTTCAAGCCATTTGGTATCCATGTTTACCTAAATCCCGCCTCGGCGACAGCCAACGACTCGAGTTCACTATCGCTGTCGGACGGCGAAACCAACAAGTCGTCCTGACGCGCTTGCTGGCGCTGCCACATCTGCGCATACGCACCGTCAGCGGCTAGCAAGCTGGTATGGGTGCCGCGCTCGATGATGCGGCCGTGATCGAGCACCAGAATCTGCTGCGCGTCGGCGATGGTGGACAGGCGATGCGCGATCACCAGCGTGGTGCGGTTTTTCGCGATCTCTTTCAATTGCGCCTGAATTGCTTGCTCGGATTTCGAATCCAGCGCCGAAGTGGCTTCATCGAACACCAAGATCGCCGGGTCCTTGAGCACGGTGCGGGCAATCGCGACCCGCTGTTTTTCTCCGCCCGACAGCTTCAGGCCGCGCTCGCCGACCTGGGTCGCATAACCGTCTGGCAAGCTTTCGATGAAGTCGTGGATATAGGCAGCCCTGGCCGCACTGACGATTTCTTCCTTGCTGGCGCCCGGCTTGCCGTAGCCGATGTTGTATTCGATCGTGTCATTGAACAGCACGGTATCCTGCGGCACGATACCGATCGCGCCGCGCAGCGAACTTTGCGTTACGTCGCGCAAATCCTGGCCATCGATCGTGATGCTGCCGGCGTTCAGATCGTAAAAACGAAACAGCAGCCGCGACAAGGTGGACTTGCCCGATCCGCTATGGCCGACTACCGCGGTCGTGGTGCCGGCAGCAATCGTGAAATCGACATCGAACAGGATTTGCCGGTTCGGCTCGTAACTGAAGTCGATATGGGAAAACCGCAGTTCGGCGCCCTTTACCTGCAGCGGCTTGGCATTGGCGCTGTCGGCCACTTCGCGGTTCTGGTCGAGCAGCGCGAATAGCCGCTCCATGTCGGCCAGGCTTTGTTTGATTTCGCGATAAATCACGCCCAGAAAATTCAGCGGTATATACAACTGGATCATGAACGCATTGACCAGCACCAGGTCGCCCAACGTCATCGTGCGGTCGATCACACCCTGTGTTGCGCGCCACAGAATCAGCGTAACCGCAGTGGCAATGATGATCGACTGGCCGGTATTGAGCAGCGATAGCGAAGTCTGCGACTTCACCGCCGCCGCTTCATAACGCTGCAAACCGTCGTCGTAGCGGCGGGCTTCGTAATCCTCGTTGCCGAAATACTTGACCGTTTCGTAATTGATCAGCGAATCGATGGCCTTGGTGCTGGCTTTCGAATCCAGATCGTTCATCGTGCGGCGAAAATGCGTGCGCCATTCGGTCACCAGTACGGTAAAGCCGACGTACAGAGCCAGCGCCGCGACCGTGATGACCGAAAACCAGATATCGTAATGCAGCACCATATAACCGAGCACCAATACGATTTCGATCAGGGTCGGCAATATATTGAACAGCGTAAACGACACCAGCGTCGTGATGCCGCGAGTGCCGCGCTCGATGTCGCGGGTCATGCCGCCGGTCTGCCGGTTCAGATGGAAACGCAGCGACAGCGCATGCAAATGCCGGAATACCCGCAACGCAATGGTGCGCACCGCCCGTTGCGTGACCTTGGCAAAAATGAATTCGCGCAACTCGGTAAATAGCGTGGTCGCCATCCGCAGCATGCCGTACGCGACCAGAATCCCCAACGGCAACACCAGCATCGCTTGCGGATGGCTTGGAGTAATCGTCATGCTGTCGATCAACGCTTTCAGCACCAGCGGTACACCGACATTGGCCAGTTTGGCGCCGACCAAAAACAGCAGCGCAAAAATCACCCGCCACTTGTACACCCACAAGTAAGGCAGCAGGGTTTTCAGCGTGGCCCAGTCGTTGCGGGGGCCTTGTCTAACAGGAGGTGAAGGTGAACCGGAGTGACGACGCATGGCACAAATAACTCTTTTATGATTCAATCAGGGATGCAGTTGCGCGACTGTCGCGTAATGATGCACAGCCCCGAATTGTAGCCCTTCCGAGAAATCATATGATGCAGACACCAGAAAACACTACCACCATCTACCACGGCCTGCCTCCCGGCATCATGCCCACGCTGCGGGTAATGCCGATGCCGACCGATGCGAATATCCACGGCGACGTGTTCGGCGGCTGGATCATGGCGCAGGTCGACATCGCCGGCGCGATCCCCGCCACGCGGCGCGCCAACGGCCGGGTCGCCACCATCGCGGTGAATTCCTTTCTGTTCAAGCATCCGGTATTCGTCGGCGATCTGCTGTCGTTTTATGCGGAAGTGATTCGGGTCGGCAACACATCGATTACCGTGACGGTCGAAGTCTATGCGGAACGCAACCGGCTCGAAGCGGAAACGGTCAAGGTCACCGAAGCCACGCTTACTTACGTCGCCACCAGCGAAGACCGCAAGCCACGCCAGATTCCACCGCTGGAATCGCTCACAGCGTCCTCCGCGAACGTTATGCGTTAATAACATACTGGATGGCGTATTTTTAATAGCGCTTATATTAAATGCGGAATGCTATAGGTTTTTTGCCATACTCCCTATGCGCAATAAACTCCGCAGAGATCCGGATGATCGCGATTGAAAAATCGCGCGATATTCACCCCGAAACTTGAAATTGATTACAATAAAATAATAAACGGTAATGATCCTGCGTAGGCAATCGCGCATGCATTGCCGGATATGAACGGGTTTTCTTCGAAGATGCAGCTTGATGATGGCGCAGTTTGCCCAACCGGAGCAACGCAATGAAAAACTACCTGCACAGAGTTCTGGGTCTCTACGCAACACGCGCCGCAGCCGAGGCTGCGCGCGACTTGCTCGCTCAACGCGGCCTGGTGCCGGAAAAAATAAAAATACTGGAAACCGAACGCGACAGCCAAGGCCGGGCTGTCAAGGCTGACAGTGATGACGTACTGAAGGAAATGCTGCGCGACGGCGCAATCGGCACCGCAGTAGGCACGCTCGCCGGAGCAGTCGGCACCGTCGCGCTCGCGGCAGCAAACATCAGCTTGTTCATAGCCAGTCCGGTGCTCGGCACGCTGTCGATGCTGGGCTGGGGTGCAAGCCTGGGGGCCATCGTCGGCGCGGTGGCCGGGGCTGAGAATAGCAAGGGAGACGTTTCCGATCTGGTGAAAAACGCGCTGGAAAGCGGCCATGTCGCTCTCATTGCCCATACCGACACCGAAGAGGAAACAAATTACGCGCGCCAAATTATCAGCGATTCGATGCATGAGCCCGGCGGGGCCGCGATAACATACTGAGCGATCGTCCCCATAGCCATTCTTTTCTCGTATCGGGAGACCAGCATGACAGAACCACGCAAAGGGCAAGCGCCTCGCCCGCTTGAAAGAGACGAATTCCATCTTGAATTCCAGCGCTCCTTCGTTGGTCCGGCATTCGATGTAGTGCAGTCGGAAATTGCCAAAATAGAACAAATAGCGTGGGAAAACTATACCACCGGCAATAAAGCGCCGATCACCGAAAAAGCCGGGCCCGGGTTCGCCGACCCGGATTATGATCTGTCAGTGGAATGGAGAGCTACCCGCGATAAATTGATTGCAGCGGAAGCGCGGCAAAAAGATCCAGCCACCCGGTCGCGCGTGCTGATTATTTGCGGCGCGGCCCGCAATGACGGGAGTTGCCCCGGCGAAATATCGAAGACGTTTCGGATGACTAAACTTGCGGCGGAAACATTGGACGCGCGCGATATAGAAGTCGATTTGCTGGACTTGAGCCTGCTCATTTCCTCCTATGACAAACATATTCATCCTTGCAAAGGCTGCGTTTCCACCGCGATGCCGCTGTGCCACTGGCCTTGCAGTTGCTATCCCAATCATGCCGAGCGCCAAACCCACGACTGGATGGCTGAGATATATGAAAAATGGGTGGCTGCACATGCGATCATCATCATGACGCCAGTGTATTGGTACCAGGCGCCCGCAGTATTGAAGCTGATGATAGACCGTCTGGTTTGTGCAGATGGCGGCAATCCAGATCCGACCAGCACTTCCGGCAAGAATGCAAAAAAAGCGAAGGATCTTGAACTCAAGGGGTGGTCATATCCGAAGCATCTGGCGGGACGCGCGTATGGTCTGGTCGTACACGGGGATGTCGCCGGCACCGAAGGGGTGCGCAAAGCATTGTCCGAGTGGCTGGACTGGATGGGCTTGATCGACGCCGGGACATTGTCGCGTCTGGACAGGCTGGTCGGCTATTACGAATCCTATGCAGAAAGCCATGAAGCGCTGGACCGCGACTTGGCGCTGCAACAGGAAATACGCAATGTCGCCAGCGCTGTCGCCAATGCGGTGGCCGAGATAAGAACGGGCAGCTTGTCGATACCCGACGCTGATTTGCGTTCGCCCCGGCCCAAATAAAACGATCGCAGAACCGCTGCCCTTCTTTCTCATTTGGTGCGTACCGATTCCCTTATGTATTTCCGATAAAAAAACCGCTTTTGACAAGGCGGTTTTTGGCGATTGTTTGCAAAGCAGCTACTGCTGCATTTTCTCAAGCGGTTTTTTTCTCTTCGCGCAATTCGCGTCGCAGGATTTTACCGACGTTGGTCTTTGGCAGTTCGGTGCGGAATTCGATGTACTTCGGACGCTTGTAGCCGGTTAACTCTTCCTTGCAAAACCGCTGCAATTCTTCGACCGTTAGGGCCGGGTCCTTCCGTACCACGAACAATTTGACCGCTTCGCCCGAATGTTCATCCAGCACGCCGATACACGCACATTCCAGCACGCCCGGATGTTCGGCTACCACGCCTTCGATCTCGGTCGGATAGACGTTGAAACCGGACACAAGAATCATGTCTTTCTTGCGGTCGACAATGCGGGTATGGCCGCGCTCATCCATGATTCCGATATCGCCCGACTTGAAAAATCCGTCCGGTGTCATTGCGCGTGCCGTTTCTGCCGGGCTCTGCCAATAGCCGACCATTACTTGCGGACCGCGGATCGCGATCTCGCCACTTTGTCCCAGCGGCACCGGCTGGCCATTGTCATCGAGAATGGCAATTTCGGTAGACGGAATCGGCAATCCGATGGTGCCGGAATATTCGGTGCTGTCGGCCGGATTGGCGGTAGCTACCGGCGATGTTTCGGACAGGCCATAGCCTTCGGTGATAGGACAACCGGTGACCTTGAACCATTTGTCGGCCACCACTCTTTGCACCGCCATGCCGCCGCCGTTGGATACCTTGAGGCCGGAAAAGTCGAGCTTGTCGAAGCCGGGGGTATTCAACAGCGCATTGAACAGCGTATTCACGGCCGGGAAAACATTGAACTTGTACTTTGACAATTCCTTGACGAAGCCGGTGAAATCACGCGGATTCGGTACCAGAATATTCAACGCGCCGATGCGCGTACCCAGCAAATCGCAGATCGTCAGCGCAAAGATGTGATACAGCGGCAATGCACAGACCATCGTCAATTGTTCAACACGCGGCTCTTTCACCAGAGCGGGCTGCAGCCATGCCTCGTTTTGCAATACGTTGGCAATCACGTTGCGATGCGAAAGCATTGCCCCCTTGGCCAGACCGGTGGTGCCTCCGGTGTACTGCAGAAAGGCAATATCATCATGACTGAGATCGACCGGGCGCAGACTCAGGCTGGCAGCTTCCGACATCATCTTGCCAAAGGAAATCGTGTTCGGCAACGTATATGCGGGCACCATTTTTTTGACATTACGCACCACGAAATTGACGATCGCGCCCTTGATGCTGCCCAGCAAGTCGCCCATGCTGGCCACTACCACATGCTTGATGCTGGTTTTGGCGATCACATGCTCGAGCGTGGTGGCGAAATTTTCCAGGATGATAATGGCTTCGGCGCCGCTGTCCCTGAGCTGATGCTCCAGTTCGCGCGCGGTGTACAAGGGATTGACGTTGACCACGGTATAGCCGGCGCGCAGGATCGCGGCGATTGCCACCGGATACTGCAGCACGTTCGGCATCATGATCGCGACCCGCGCGCCGTGGCTCAGGCCGCGCCCTTGCAGCCAAGCGCCGAACGTGCGCGAAAGTGCATCGACTTCGCCGTAAGTGAGAAATTTATCCATGCAAACAAAGGCGTTGCGCGACGCATATTTACGAAATGCCTCGTCGAACAAATGCGCCAGCGATCGGTATTGGGTGAAGTCGATTTCGCTAGGCACGCCTGCGGGGTAGTTTTTCAGCCAGATTTTATCCATGGAAATTCCCTTGTCTCGATATTGTTGACAGATGCCGCAAAAACGCACGGTTGTTTCTTTTTATATTGTCATGCTATCGGCGCCCGCGTGGTAGCGCAAGCCTTTTGCGTGGTTACAGAGCAAGCGCTCTAGCTTTTCAGCATCCCGGCGCCTCCGTTCGCACCATACCGCCCGCCAAGAATCTATCGATACAAGTACCGCTCACGCGCCGGCAAATGCCAGCAAGCGGCGGCGGCGCTCCTGGCGGTCGAGACTGGCTAATACCTTGACGTGCGCATAAAAACGATCAAAACGCCGGTCCTGTTGCAGCAACGCCTGAAACCCCGGCACCAGATCATGGTAAGTCGCCAGCGCCGCCAAATGGGCATTTGAGAGCGGCTCGGCAAACCAGCGGTCATAGCCGGAATAGCCGCCCCACGATTGCTTCAGGGTCAGATATTCCTGTTGCAGCGCCTCGAATATTTCCGCCTTGCGCTGCAGTTTTTCCGCATCCGGTGCAGCTTTTGCATAGGTGATTTCCAATGCCTGCCGGCACTGCATCAGCAATGCCAGAAAATCCCGCTTGCGCTCAATATGAATAGCATACGACTGACGCATTTTGGCATCGCCATGCAACTCCAGCCAGCGCTGCAAACCGGCTTGTTCCACCGCAGTCGCAAATGCTTCGTTAAACGCAGAATCGCCCGGCGCATACGCTACCTGATGCGCCAACTCATGAAAGATCAGCCGTGCCAGCTCGGTCTCCGGATAATCGATGAAAGTAGAAATCACCGGGTCCTTGAACCAGCCCAGCGTCGAGTAGGCGGGTACGCCAGCGACCTGCACGTCATAACCTTGGGCTCCCATCGCCAGCGCCTCGGCCTGCGCTTGCCCCTGTTCGTAATAACCGCGATAACTGACGCATCCGGCAACCGGAAAACACCATTGCTTCGGCTTCAGCGACAACGCGGGAGTCGCCACTACATTCCACAATACGAAGGGCCGCCGCAACGCAGCATAAGTGGTGTAGCTGGGGTTATCCGGCAAGGACAGTTCGTGCACTGCAAAAGCGCGGATAGTCTGGGTGATGGCGAGCTTGTTCTTCAGGCGCAAATCGGTATGCGGGTCGGCCAGCCAATCGTCGATCGGCCGGGCCGCGGACAGCAATGCAGATTGCCCGTGCACTGCCTGCGCCAGATAGCTCATTTGCGCGCAGCCGCACAGCAGTGCGCCAACGCCCAGCAATGCAACCCTGCGCCAAAAGGTGTTCACACTTTTTCCACCTCCACCAGTACGTCGTAAAAGGTCGGCCCGCGTCCCATGTCGGTCAAACGCTGGCTGGTTACCTGATTTGCATTCTTGCCATCGGCCGCATATTTTTTCCACCAGATCGACAATCCGACCACCAGCCCGCGGCGCGCCTTGTCGGTGATGCGCACCTTGCATACAAAACTGCCACGGTCGTTGAAGATGCGCACGCTGTTGCCTTGCACAATGCCGCGCGCTACGGCGTCAGCCGGATGCATGTCCAGATGCGGCTCGCCTTCGGTGTCGCGCAGGCTTTGCACGTTGACGAAAGTGGAATTGAGGAAATTGCGGGCCGGTGGCGAGATCATCGCCAGCGGATAGCGCGCGGCCAGTGCCGGATCGCTGGCTACCGATTCGTGCGGCGCATGGTAGGTTGGCAACGGATCGAGGCCGACAGCGGCCATAGCCTGCGAATACAGCGCGCATTTGCCGGACGCGGTCGGAAAGCCGCCGCGCGCAAACGGTGCATCCGGCATCCGCATTTTTTGCCAACCCTGCTGCTTGAGTTGTTCCCAATAGGGCCCGGCGACACGGGCATCGTCGGCGCAGAAAGCTTGTGCTGCGATGGCGTCGTCGCTGTCCTGAAAACAGGGCTCGGAAAATCCCATGCGCGCCGCCAGCAGGCGGAAAATTTCGGTATTCGGTTTCGCCTGGCCCAATGGTGCAATCGCCGCATTATTCGCCATCATGTACATGTGGCCGTAGGTCGAATGGATGTCCGCATGTTCGAGCTGGGTGGTGGCAGGCAACAGGATGTCCGCATAATCGGCGGTGTCGGTCTGAAAATGCTCCAGCACCACGGTAAACAAGTCTTCCCGCGCAAAGCCCTGCGCGACTTTGCCTGATTCCGGCGCGACCGCCACCGGGTTCGAGTTGTAGACGATCAGGGCTTCGATTTTGGGGCCGAATGCAGGGCTCGCGGCGCGCAGCAAGTCGTCGCCTATGGTTACCATATTGATGCTGCGCGGGCTGCGCCCGGCCAGCAAATCGGGCCGTTCCAGCGCCGCCCGATCTTTCGGGAAAGCATCCGAACAAGACAGCAGCACGCCGCCCGCCGCATGCCGCCAGGCTCCCACCAGCGCCGGCAGACAAGCCACATTGCGCACCGCCATGCCGCCGCCGTGGGTGCGCTGGACGCCGTAATTGAGCCGGATCAGCGTCGCTTCGCCGCGCTGCGCAGTGGCGCCGTAATCGCGGGCCAGTTGCAGCACTTCCTCGACGCTGATGCCGCAGGTCGCCGCCACCCGCTGCGGCGGCCATTCGGCAACCCGCTCCTTGAGCTGCGTGTAGCCTTCGGTGTAGCGATCCAGGTAATCCTGGTCGACCAGATTTTCGGCAATCAGCACATGCATCAAGCCGAGCGCCAGTGCGCCATCGGTGCCGGGCAGCAGCGCGATGTGCTGATGGCATTTCTCCGCAGTCAGCGAGCGGTACGGATCGATCGCGATCAGCTTGGCGCCGTTACGCTTGGCCTGCTGGGCGCGCATCCAGAAATGCAGGTTGGAAGCAATCGGATTGCCGCCCCAGATCAGGATCAGCTTGGCATGTTCGGTTTGCTCGACATCGGTGCCGATCCGTGCGCCGATAGTGTATTTGTAGCCCTCGCCGCCGGCGGTGGCGCAAATGGTGCGCTCCAGCAGGGACGCGCCGAGCTTGTGAAAAAACCGCATCGCCATCGACTCGCCCTGCACCAGGCCCATGGTGCCGGCGTAGCTGTATGGCAGGATCGCCTGCGGGTCGGCAATGCGCTGCAGCCGCGCTGCGATGGTTTCAATCGCCTCCTCCCAGCTAATCGGTGCAAACTTGCCTTCGCCTTTCTTGCCGATGCGTTTCATCGGCGTCAGCAGGCGGTCCTTGTGATACGTGCGCTCCGCATATCGCGCCACCTTGGTGCACAGCACGCCGGCCGTAGTCGGATGGTCAGGGTCGCCACGCACTTCAGTGGCGACACCATCGCGGACGGTCACCAGCAGCGCGCAGGTATCGGGACAGTCGTGCGGACAAACCGCGCGGATGGTTGAAGATGTCATCGTTGGTTCACTTTATTGTTCCGGCACGATGAAGGCTCTATTTCATCGTGCCCATTTCTCACCCTCTCCTCTTGGGAGAGGGCCGGGGTGAGGGGATGCGGCTCCATATTTAATAGTGCCGCATCAATAATCGGCAGGATTTGCATCCTGTACTGTAATCCAAATCAAGCAAAACTGGGCCCGGCCGATACCGATACCAGGGTGTGCCGCATTCACACGCGCATGCCCGTTGGAGTTACCATTACCGTTCATGTGCCCAGCCTAGCAGAGCAAAAAGAATTTGGAGAACACCATGCAATTACTTGATCCGATCATGCAGTTCCAGGCTGAACTGCAGCAAATCCGCCGCGACATTCACGCCCATCCGGAACTATGCTACGAAGAACAGCGCACCGCCGCTGTAGTGGCTGCCAAGTTGACCGAATGGGGGATTCCGATTTTGCGCGGCATGGGCGGCACCGGCGTGGTCGGCATCATCAAAAACGGCAACAGCACGCGCGCGATCGGCTTGCGGGCCGACATGGATGCGCTGCCGATGCAGGAAATCAATGCCTTCGCACACACGTCCCGCCATGCGGGCAAGATGCACGCCTGCGGGCATGACGGCCATACCGCGATGCTGCTGGGGGCCGCCCATTATTTGTCCAAGCAGCGCGATTTCGACGGTACCGTCTATCTGATTTTCCAACCGGCCGAGGAAGGCGGCGGCGGCGCACGCAAGATGATGGAAGACGGCCTGTTCGCGCAATGTCCGATGGATGCGGTTTATGGGATGCACAACTGGCCCGGCATCGCGGTCGGCAGCTTCGCTGTCACACCGGGTCCGATGATGGCCTCCAGCAACGAATTTGAAGTGATCGTCAGAGGCAAGGGCAGCCATGCGGCGCAACCGCACAAAGGCATCGATCCGGTCATGGTAGCGGTGCAGATTGCGCAAAGCTGGCAAACCATCATCAGCCGCAACAAGAATCCGAACGATGCCGCAGTGCTGTCGATTACGCAAATCCACGCGGGCAGCGCCACTAATGTGATCCCGGACGACGCTACGTTGATCGGCACCGTGCGCACCTTCAGCACTGAAGTGCTGGACTTAATCGAGCAACGGATGCATGACATCGCCCGCCATACCGCCAGCGCATTCGATGCAGAATTGCAATACGAATTCAAGCGCAATTATCCGCCACTGATCAACCACCGGCAGCAAACTGCTGCAGCGGTTGCCGTGATGGAGTCAATCGTCGGCGCGCAGCAAGTCGATGCGAAAGTCGAACCCACGATGGGTGCCGAAGATTTCGCGTTCATGCTGCAGGAAAAACCGGGCTGCTATGTATTCATCGGCAATGGAGAAGGCGATCATCGCAGCAGCGGACACGGGCTGGGGCCCTGCAATCTGCACAACCCGAGCTACGACTTCAACGATGCGCTGCTACCGATCGGGGCCACCTATTGGGTCCGGCTGGCGCAGGCATTGCTGCCTCGGCAAGACTTGTAGCTGTGCAATATACTTAGTCAGGTATATTTTTATTCCGCGTATATATACGTGGAAAATGGCATAAAAATAGGCATACCCGCCGATTCAATCCAATCCACCAGGCCGGAAGTGGCAGCGCGACTCAATGCGCTGCCACCTTTTGTTGCTGAGCCAGCAGCACAATATCGCCGTACCATGCCTCGATGCTTTCTTCGGTATTATCGGTATCGGTCAACACACCGATGCCGATCAACCGACCCGGCTTTTCACCGAACGCACGTACATAGTCTTCCACGATATTGCGCGAAAAATTCTGCCAGCGGCCCACGCCTGCGTTGCCGCTGGCAGCGACCATCATTTTGATGCGGCCGGTACGGCTGTTATTGATGACGCTATCGACGGGCGCTTTGTTTTCCCAAATGTACATCAGCGTCGCATACGGCAAATCGCGTCCGGAAATCAGCTTGCCGGTTTCGAACATGATTTGGTCGTTAAACGACAATGCATCCTTATTGCCATCGAAAGCCAGCACGATGCGCACCGGAGAATCTTCCGCATCGCGCTGGGAATTGTCGGCCAACTTGAGCAAATCCGCGACTTTCCAGCGCCATTGCAGCCACGAATAGCGCATCGGATCAAGGTTGGTTTCCTGTATCAATCCAGATGCGGCTGCGTGCGCTTGCGCATGCAAAATAGTGCGCCCGGCCTCGGATACCAAACGGTATTCGGTGCGCTTTTTGGTATGGGTAATTAATAACGGCACCCAGCCGGACGGCAATCCGTTAGCAGCATTGGCTGAAAACAGGGCCAATCCGGTATCCGATCGTGATTTTTGAACGCCAGCAGAAAGCGCACTTGCGGAGTGCCGCGTGGGCGTTTGGTCGGCAGAAAATTGCGCACAGCCGTTCAATGCAGATAAAGTCGCCCCCATCAGCAAAAATCGCGTCATACCGGCATCAAAAGACAAAAGGCCACCTCGGAGTTTTACACGGCAGGTTTATCAAAATATTATTGAAACAGCCGCGTGAGGCGGCCGAATCACATCTTCAATAGCGCAATCAGATAAAAACGCTGGCTTGCCAATTTCAGATAATACAAGGAGTATAATCAATAAAACCATATTTCCCGCAAGTATTTCAAGAAGAGTTAAAAATACTGCTGCCATCGTCATCAAAAAATTACGAACTCAATCCGGCAAATGGTCTGGCGCCGTCCCCAAGCGTTGGCCGGGGTTCATGGCTTCCAGCGCGAACAAAATGGCAGACTGATCGGCATGCGGCATCGCAGCAAGAATACTGTGATAGTGCTGCGTGATTTGTTCCGCCAATGGCAACGCAAGTCCTGCATCTGCGGCTGCCAGCAATACATTGTCCAGATCCTTGGTCTGGCTTTTGACTTGGCCACCTGGCAAAAAATTACGCGTCAACATGCGTTCTCCGTGTACCTCCAGCAAGCGGCTCTCGGCAAAACCTCCCCGCAGAGCCGCCCTTACCGCGACCGGATCCGCACCGCCAGCCTGGGCCAGCAACAAAGCTTCCGCAATGATGTTGAGCGTGCCGCCGACAATCAATTGATTGCACAGTTTTGCCAGCTGCCCGCAGCCCGCCGGCCCCACCAGCGTGGGCCGCCCCATGCAGCGCAAAATCGGTTCAGCCCTGGCGAAATCCGCTGCATTACCGCCGGCCATGATCGCCAGCGAACCGGCTTCGGCCCCGATGACCCCGCCAGAAACCGGCGCATCGATGAAGCCGATTCCGTGCCGCTGCAACATCGCATGCAGCGCACGGGCTTGCGTTTGTTGCGTCGAACTCATATCGATGACCAGCGTATCGGAAGAAAGTCCCGCCAGCGCGGCATCAATGACCTGCGCAACTACCGGCCCCGCTTCCAGCATGGTAATAACGATTTTCGCCTCGCGCACCGCATCCAACGGTGATGCAGCAATCTGTGCGCCTTCTACAGTTAATTCTTCAGCCTTGCTGCGGGTGCGATTCCACGCGCTCAACGGATAACCGGCTTGCAAGAGCCGCCGTGCCATCGGCTTTCCCATCAAGCCGATACCAAGGAAAGCGATTTTTGGTAAATTCGTATTTGTGTTCACACTGTTTCCTTCGTACTAAAGGGAATATTTTTCACAATCGACAAGAGCCTGACATAAAGCGTTCATCGAAAATTTTTCATTCCACGCCTGTTTTGAGCGCAGAATCGCAAAGTGGATAACAGTGGCACAATATTACAGCGGCCCAAACCGGTAACAGAATGCTTTTTTCTATAATAGAAAGTTGCCATGACACGTCATCTCAAAACCCCCCCCGTTAAATTTCTGTTCGCAAGCATCGCATTCATTGGCATGCAGACCAACAGTCATGCAATTGACTCGACTTCCCTAGAGGCAGCCACCGGCAACAAAACACAAATGGTGCGTATCGGAGCGCAATGGAATTGGGAAGATAAATGGTGGCAATCGAACAACATGCACATCGGCGGCTATTGGGACCTGACTTTGGCGCAATGGCGCGGTACACGCTATCGGAACCAACCGGATGCAACCCAAAATATTACCGACATCGGCATTACACCCGTCTTACGCTTTCAAAAGGATAGTAAAACCGGACCGTATGCAGAAGCAGGGATTGGCGCGCATTTGCTATCGCATGTATATGATAATAATAATCACACGCTCTCTACCGCTTTCCAATTTGGAAGCCACTTAGGACTGGGTTATGTGTTTTCCAATAAAATCGATTTAGGCTTAAAAATCCAGCACTTTTCCAACGGAGGAATCAAGCAGCCGAACAGTGGCGTGAATTTTGCCGTTCTTAGCGCGAAATGGATATTCTGAGAACCTGATCAGTATCTTCCGGTCAAACGCTGATGAGCCGGTTTCGGCGAACGGTAGAATGACCATGAGCAGGAAATCTTATCCGAGCGACATCAGCCGGGAGCAATTCGAGCCTATCAGAAGCCTGCTGGAAGGCGCCCGGCACAAGACACGCCCCAGGCGGGACGACTTATACGATATTTTTTGCGCAATCCTGTATTTGCTGAAAAATGCCAGTGTCTGGCGTGCGCTGCCGAGCGACTTTCCCTCGGTCAGCACGGTGCGCTATTACTTTGATCAATGGAGCGGCGAGCGTGCCGGGCAAGAGTCGAGCCTGCTGGAGCAGGCATTAAAAAAATCAGGTGGCGCAGGAGCGCAAGCTCAACGGACGCGCCAGCTTGACGAGCTTTTGCATCGTGGACGCGCAAAGCGTGAAGAATACCGACACCGCCCGGAACAAAGGGTATGACGCCGGCAAGAAAATATCGGGCATCAAACGGCATATTGCCGTCGATACGCAAGGCCTGCCGCATGCGATTTGGGTGACGCCGGCCGATGTGACGGATCGGACCGGTGCGTTGGCGATGCTGGGTCGGCACAAGGACACGCTGTCGAAGGTGCTCAACGTAATGGCCGACGCTGGCTACAGCGGCGCGCCGTTTGCCGAAGGCGTCCGGCAGTTATGGGGCGCTTCGGTGGAAATTGCCAAACGTAATGAACCGCACACCTTTGCTGTCATGCCCAAGCGTTGGGTAGTCGAACGCTCTTTCGCGTGGCTGGAGAAATGTCGGCGGCTGTGGAAAAACTGCGAACGCCAGCTGCACACCAGCTTGCAGTTCGTGGTGCTGGCTTTCCTGGCGCTATTGTTGCGGAGATACTGATCAGGTTCTTAGACCACAAAAAC